>Ga0154351_130_pt1 | contig 222895 bp, 213 predicted proteins | sample RifGroA2_FD_115879 | JGI IMG/M metagenome (GOLD analysis project Ga0154351, IMG submission 115879) | Curvibacter sp. GWA2_63_95 | reverse complement strand
CTCAAGCTCGGCGTTGATGAAAATCCGAAGAGCCTGAAATGTGCGCGTTGCAGGGTTCTGGCCCTGCTCGCGGGTTTTGACCGTGTCAGCCACGAGTTGGGCCAGCTCGGAGGTGGTTGAAATTGGCCCCCGTTCCTGTCGGCGAGCAGCAATCGCCTTTGCAATTGGCCCAGCAAACCGTTCTTCACCATATTCACGTATCACCTCCGCGATTTGATTGATCTCGGCCGTTGCCAGCCACTGGGCCACACTCTCACCGCGCGTGGTATCCATGCGCATATCCAGAGGACCTTCAAAGCGGAAGCTGAAGCCCCGCTGTGGGTTGTCAATTTGGGGCGAGCTCACGCCCAAATCCATCAGCACGCCAGCCAAACTGGCCGGAGGCAATTCGCCCAGATGGGAGAAACCTTCGTGGCGGATGGAAAAGCGGGGATCGGTGATGCTGGCAGACTGCGCTACGGCGTCGGGGTCGCGGTCAAAGGCCACCAAGCGGCCAGCCGGACTCAATTGCGCCAGAATGCGGCGCGAGTGGCCGCCACGACCAAAAGTGGCGTCCACATAAGTGCCGTCGGCCGCAGCCGCATAAGGCTGGCCGTCGTTGCTGAACAATGCGTCTACTGCTTCGTTCAACAAGACGGTGGTGTGGGTCCAAGGAGCTTCCACCGTCACACCTTAGAAAGAAAAGTCTTTGAAGACATCGGGCATCTCGCCCTGCATGGCCTTCGCCTCTTGGGCGTCGTAGGTGGCCTTGTCCCACAGCTCAAAGTGATTCCCCATGCCCAACAGCATGGTGTCTTTGGCTATGCCTGCAGCTTCGCGCAGCTCGGGCGATACAAGAACGCGACCTGTCGCGTCCATCTCCACATCCATGGCATTGCCCAGGAAGATGCGCTTCCACCACTGGGCAGACATCGGCAGGGCCGCAATGCGTTCGCGGAATTTTTCCCATTCGGGGCGAGGAAACACCATCAAACAGCCATGTGGGTGCTTGGTGATCGTGAGTTGGCCTGCCGCCGTCGCACTCAGGACGTCACGATGCCGGGTCGGTACTGACAACCGACCCTTTGCATCCAGACTGAGAGACGAGGCCCCTTGGAACACCGTGAAATACCTACTTTTGCTGTGACAGTGTGGAAATGGCAATTTCGCGGCACTTTTCACCACTAAATTGCACTTTTTTGCACTGTATCAGCAAAAGCCGCGCTGGCAAGAGGGCTTGCGCGAATTTTTTCCAATGAAATCAAGGACTTAGACGCGTTTTTGCAGGCGGCAAGCAGGCAAAAATCGTTCTAAATTAAGCACTTAGCGCGCCTTATGAAAGTGATGCATGAAACACCCACTTCCACGACCGTTCATCCGAACGGCTTACAGGATGTAACGGGAAAGATCCTCGTTCTGGCTCAGCTCACCCAGGCGGGCGTCGACATAGGCCGCATCAATCGACACGGTTTGCCCCGCCAGAGACGATGCGCCAAAGCTGACATCGTCGAGCAGGCGCTCCATCACCGTGGACAAACGGCGCGCCCCAATGTTTTCAGTGCGCTCATTGACCTCGAAGGCAATCTGCGCCAATCGGGTGATGCCCTCAGGCCGGAAGTCCAGAGTGACCTGCTCGGTCTCCAGCAACGCTTGGTACTGTTTGACCAAGGAGGCATGCGTCTGGGTCAGGATGGCTTCAAAGTCCTGCACCGACAGGGATTGCAATTCAACGCGAATCGGAAAGCGCCCCTGCAGCTCCGGAATCAGATCACTGGGCTTGCTCAGGTGAAAAGCGCCCGAGGCCACGAACAAGATGTGGTCAGTCTTGACCATGCCGTATTTGGTGGACACCGTGGTGCCCTCGACCAGCGGCAGCAGGTCGCGCTGCACACCCTGGCGCGACACCTCTGCACCACTGCCCTCGCTGCGTGAAGTGACCTTGTCGATTTCGTCAATGAACACAATGCCGTTTTGCTCCAGCAGGTACAGGGCCTGGCTCTTGATGTCTTCTTCATTCACCAGCTTGGCAGCCTCTTCGTCGACCAACAGCTTGTGGGCCTCGCTGACCTTGAGTTTGCGCGTCTGGCGCTTGTTCTGGCCAAGCTGGCCAAACATGCCGCGCAACTGCTCGGTCATCTCCTCCATACCGGCCGGCCCCATCACTTCGAGCTGGGGCGCTGGTGCAGCCACATCCACCTCGATCTCGCGATCGGCCAGCTGGCCTTCGCGCAGCTTCTTGCGGAAAGCTTGGCGCGCCGTGCTTTCCGGAGCATCGCTGGCAGCCACCACACCAAATTCAGAGCGTGGCGGTGGCACCAAAATATCCAAAATACGCTCTTCAGCCGCGTCTTCGGCGCGGGCATGCACTTTGGCCTTCTCAGCCTCGCGGGTTTGCTTGACGGCGATGTCGGCCAGGTCGCGGATGATGGCGTCCACATCCTTGCCCACGTACCCGACCTCGGTGAATTTGGTGGCCTCGACCTTGATGAAAGGCGCATCGGCCAGACGGGCCAGACGGCGTGCGATCTCGGTCTTGCCCACCCCCGTGGGGCCAATCATCAAAATGTTTTTGGGCGTGATTTCACTGCGCAACGCAGCATCCACCATTTGCCTGCGCCAGCGGTTGCGCAGGGCAATCGCTACGGCACGCTTGGCCTGGGCTTGTCCAACGATGTGCTTGTCCAGTTCGGCAACAATGTCTTGGGGAGTCATGGCGTGCATATCGGTCACAAGGTTTCAATGGTGTGGTGCATATTGGTGTAAATGCACAGTTCGCCTGCAATCTCCAGCGAACGTTTCACAATGTCCGCGGCAGGTAACTCCGTGTGGTTCAGCAGGGCAACTGCCGCCGCCTGGGCGTAAGCACCGCCCGAACCGATAGTCACAATGCCGTTCTCCGGCTCCAGCACATCCCCATTGCCCGTAATGATCAGAGAGGCGTCCTTGTCGGCGACGGCCAGCATGGCCTCCAGCCGGCGCAGCACGCGATCGGTACGCCAGTCCTTGGTGAGCTCGATGGCTGCGCGCACCAGATGCCCCTGGTGCTTGTCGAGCTTGGCCTCAAAACGCTCAAACAGGGTGAAAGCATCGGCCGTGGCGCCAGCAAAACCTGCCAGCACCTTGCCATGGTGCAACTTGCGCACCTTGCGGGCCGAACCCTTGACGACGATATTGCCCAGAGTGACCTGACCGTCGCCGCCAATGGCGACTTGGTCGCCTTGCGGCGTCTTGCGGCGAACGCTGATGATGGTGGTGCCGTGAAATTGTTCCATGGTGTCAAAGTGGGGTGGGTCGCACCCAAATCAAGCTGTCGCGCACGCAGTGCGCACACTCACATGGCGCGAGGAACGACCCTGGCATGCTCATTGATGCCGATAACGTTGAAAAATGCAGCCACCAGGCGGTGCACGTCCTGGAACTGCACCAGGCTGCCCTCGGACTGGCGCATGGCCACCCAGTTGAGAATGCTGCCTGCAGCGGAAAAATCGACGCGAATCAGGTGGCGACAGGACACCACAATGCGCCCGCCTTCGGCGCGCGAGGTGTCCAACCCTGCCAGCGCCTGGGTGGCGTCCCCCAGCACATCGCCCCGCAGCTCCAGACCGGACACAGGCAGGCTGTCCAAGCCCATCGGCACGGTGGCTGCAGACTCGAAAGAGGGCGGCGGCCCACCGGCCTGTGTGGCCGCAATTTCAGCCGGTTCGTAGTGGCAACGGGCAGGCTCCCAGGCGGGAGGCGACACCTCGTAGGTCACGCAATAGTCGAGTGCTGCCAGTTCAAACTCATCATGCATCTGCATGGTGCGCAGGGCATTGAGGCGCACGGCCCACCAGGCGGGATCCACGGAACGGTCACCCGAAGGCATGGTGGCACGCAAAGCCAGAACCAGACTATCTGCACCGCCGAACTGCAGGGCCACCGCCTCGTCGCACAGGCTGCCAAACAGCCCGCCCAGCAATGGCATGGCCTCGGCATCCAGCATGGTCACCGCTGACCAGTCGATCACCCAGGGCATCGGCTGGGTGGACATGGCTTCGCGCAAATCCTCCATTGCCAGTGCAGTCAAACGGAGCGGGCAACGCCAGATGGCATGGGGCGCGCCCCGCATGCTACGGCCGAAGTCCGATGCACCAAAAGGCGCCGCTACCGTGGTGACCATATCCGGAGCAACACCGGAGAGTGCTGCCCAAACAGGAAGCGCAGGACCCCATACGTGCGCCAGCTCGACCAAAGCCCAATCAAAACGTGTCCGGTTGTTGGTGGCGCGGTACAGGTCCATCAGTGCCGCAGCCCAAGAGACCGAAGCCTCTGGCGTAGCCGTGATGCTTTGCAAGGCATTGAGCAAGCCCGTTTCAGCCCCGGCATCATCGCCATTGGCGAAGCGGATGGCAGCCTCTTCCAACTCGGGGTCGGTGTTCATGTCATCCACCTCAATGGCAAACAGCTCAGAGGTGGAGAAAGTCAGATCAGTGCCGCCATCGCGCCCCTTGGCGGGGGTGCCTTGCGGCGTACGCTGCGGCAGAGGCACATGGCTGGACATGGGCAGTGGCATGCCGCTGCCCATCTGGGTAGCCGCATACTCTGACGGCGCCACACCCGACACACTGGAATGCAACTCGGACGATTCGGTGGCTTCAAAATGGGACGTCAAGGTGGCCGCCACGGTGGGGGCGGAGGCTTGGGGCGGCAGGGGTCCAGCCCCCACTGCGGCACCACCTGCCACCGGAAAACCACCTTGCGCTGCCGCGGCATCCTGCTTGCCCTTCCACCACTGCTTGGACATCTGGGCTTCGATTTCGTCGATTTTCTTCAGGGTGACCGCGCGGCCATCGGGGTCCGTGGGGATGCTGGTCTGAAAAAAAGAAGGGCGTGCCAACGTTGCAGTGGCAGAGGGGTCTCGGTTGCGCAGCTTGCGCAACTGGTCGAATTCACGCCTGCGGACAAAGTCGTTTTGCCGCTTGCGCTCAATCATGGCCTTCAGGGCCTGCTTGTCGTAGCCGCTGTCCTGCTCAGGCTCCGCCCGGTCCAACTCCGACCAATCCTTGGTCGGGTTGCGCACAAACATCGCCACCTTGGACAACAAACCAGGTCGATCGTCTTTGGTCGCCATAAGTCAGTGGGGGTGCTCCGCAGGCCAGAAAATTACGCTCAATCACCAAACATTTTCTGCTTGAGCTCGCGACGCTGCTGCGCTTCAAGCGACAGCGTTGCCGTGGGGCGTGCCAGCAGACGGCCAACGCCGATGGGCTCGCCGGTTTCATCGCAGTACCCGTAGTCACCCGCGTCGATACGGGTGATGGACTGCTCAATTTTCTTGAGCAGCTTGCGTTCGCGGTCACGGGTGCGCAACTCCAGCGCGTGCTCTTCTTCAATGGTGGCGCGGTCCGCGGGGTCAGGCACCACCGAGGTGTCTTCACGCAGGTGCTCCGTGGTCTCGCCTGCGCTGTTGAGGATGTCGCGCTTGAGGATGGACAGCTTGAGGCGGAAGGCCGCGAGCTGCACATCGTTCATGTATTCGGAGTCGGGCATGGCCAGCAACTCGGCATCGGTCAACTCAGCCACCGGCTTGGACTTCCAGTTGTTGGCAAGCTTGGCGTCTTTCTTGACGGCGGCGGGAATCACAGGGGCAATCACGGGGGAAGTCATGGTAAGGGTATAGCTGGCTTTGGCGGCTGTGGAGGCCACAGATTGCGCCATGGAAGGCACGGTAAGTTGAGCCAGGCGGGAAGATGGACGCCCTGACTTGGCAGGCACGGCAGCCGCAGGAGCAGCTACCGGCGCAGCCACAGGGGCTTTGGTCACCACAGGCGCCGCAACCGCTTTGGCGGGCGCGGTTTTCGCAGGGGCCACCACCTTCACGGCGGGCTTGGCGGTCGCTTTTTCGGCAACCGCCTTTATTTTAACTGCGGGCGCCTTGGCAGCAGGTTTGGCCACCGCTTTGGCGGCAGTTTTGACCGGTGCCTTGGCAGCCCCCTTGGGTGCCGCTTTAGCCGCGGGCTTGGCGGGGGCTTTGGTCACCGGCTTGGCGCTTGCCTTGGGGGCTGGCGCTTTGGCCGCGGGTTTGCTGGCGGCTTTGGGGGCCGCCTTTTTGGCCGCAGTTGGGGCTTGCACCTTCACTACCGGTTTGGCTGCCGCTTTGGCTGCTGGCTTGGCCTTGACGTCTTTGGCTTTCACGTCTTTGGCTTTGGTGTCTTTCCCGGATGTCGCTTTCACTTCTTGTCTCCTGGCAGTACTCGCCTGCGCACGGTCCCTGGTGGCTGCTTCCGTTTTGGCCGCCTTGGCAGGCGGTGAAACGGGGGTTTCTTCGGCGCGCGAGTGTACAGGTTTCCCCATCGGGAAACCCATCAGTTGCAAAAGCGAGACAATCATTTGGCTCCCAGCCGGTAATTGGGGTGGTTCTGTGGGGTGGGGTCAGACCAGCGACTGTTCCATGCCCTGCAGGAAGATGTCCTTGGGCAGATCAATGCCGATGAAAACCATTTTGCTGCACTTCTGTTCACCCTCGGCCCAGGCAGGGCCCAGATCGCTGCCCATGAGCTGGTGCACGCCCTGGAAGATGACCTTGCGGTCCGTGCCCTGCATGAACAGCACGCCCTTGTAACGCAGCATGCGTGGGCCGTAGATGTTGACAATGGCACCCAGGAAGTCCTCCAGCTTGGCCGGGTCAAACGGCCGGTCGGACTTGAAGACAAAACTTTTTACATCATCGTCGTGGTGATGGTGGTGACCGTGGCCGCCGTGGTCGCCATGCGCGTGGTCGTGCTGGTGCGAAGGGTGGTCGCAGTGCTCGCCATGCGCGTGGTCATGGTGATCGTGGTCATCGTCCTTGAGGAAGTCGGGGTCGATGTCCAGCTTGGCATTCAGGTTAAAGCCACGCAGGTCAAACACTTCTTTCAGGGACACCTCGCCAAAATGCACCGCTTTTTGCGGAGCCCGCGGGTTCATGTGTTTGATGCGGTGCATCAGCGCGTCCAGATCGTCCTTGGACACCAGGTCCGACTTGCTGATGAAAATCTGGTCGGCAAAACCGATCTGGCGGCGCGCCTCCTGGCGGTCGTTGAGCTGCTGCACCGCGTGCTTGGCGTCCACCAGCGTCAGGATGGAGTCCAGCAAATAGGTCTCGGCGATCTCGTCGTCCATGAAAAAGGTCTGCGCCACCGGGCCGGGGTCGGCCACACCGGTGGTTTCGATCACCACGCGCTCGAAGTCCAGCTCACCCTTGCGTTTTTTCTCGGCCAGGTCTTTCAGGGTGGTGCGCAGGTCTTCGCGGATGGTGCAGCAGACGCAACCATTGCTCATCTGGATGATTTGCTCGTTGGTATCGCTCACCAAAATGTCGCTGTCGATGTTTTCCTCACCGAACTCGTTTTCGATGACGGCAATTTTCTGGCCATGGGCCTCGGCCAGCACGCGTTTCAGGAGCGTGGTTTTACCGGAACCCAGAAAGCCGGTCAGGATGGTGGCGGGAATCAAGCTCATGGGAAATTTCCAAAATGGTGCAGTGCAAAAGACAGTAGTTGGGGAGTGTAGCGAGCCTGTCAAGCCCCCACACATCCCCACAACCGGATGGCTCAGCGGCGCATGACCACCAAGCCCTTGAGGTACTCACCCTCCGGGAAGGCAATGGTCATGGGGTGGTCGGGGGCGCCCCCCATGCGCTCGGTGATATAGCCGTCCACCCCCGCGTCCGAACCGGCCCCGGCGATGATTTTGTGGAACAGGTCGGCGCTGATGCCGCCCGAGCAGCTGTAGGTGAACAGCACGCCCCCCGGCTCCAGCAGCTTGAAGGCCAGGCGGTTGATATCCTTGTAGGCACGTGCAGCACGTTCGGCATGGGCCACGGTGGGCGCGAACTTGGGCGGATCCAGGATGATGGCGTCAAACGTCCGCCCCTCGGCCCCAAAAGCCCGCAGGCTGGCGTTCACGTCAGCATCCATAAAGCTGGCGCGGCTGGCGTCAAAGCCGTTTAGTGCCACGTTGGCCGCGGCTTTTTCAATCGCCGGACCACTGGAGTCGATGGAGGTGACATGGTCCGCACCGCCCGACAGGGCTGCCACCGTGAAACCGCCGGTGTAGCAATAGCAGTTAAGCACGCGCTGAAAGCCCAGGCGGCGCGTGGTCTCGGCAAAACGTTTGCGGCTGTCGCGCTGGTCCAGGTAGAAGCCGGTCTTGTGGCCTTCGGCAATGGACAGCGCCAGCTTCCATTCGTGCTCCTGCAGCACCAGATCGGTGGCCCCCTCACCGCGCAACCAACCGGTGGCTTCGGGCAGGCCTTCCAGGGCACGGCTGCTGGCATCAGACCGCTCGTAGAGCTTGGTGAGGCCAGTGGCCGCCAGCAGCGCATCGGCAATCACGCCCTTCCACTTCTCCACGCCCGCCGAGGTGAACTGCGCCACCAGGGTGTCGCCGTAGCGGTCCACGATCAGGCCAGGCAGGCCGTCGGACTCGCCATGGACCAGGCGCACACCATCACTTTTGATGTCAAATCTGGCTCTAGCCCTTATGGATGCTGCGCAAGCAGCTATAAAAAAGCTAGCATCAATGCGCTGTGTTTCGTCAAAACTCCAGACCCGGGCCCGAATTTTGGACTGGGGGCTGAACGCCGCCCAGCCCAAGAATGCACCTTCTGCGGACTCTACCCGCACGGTCTCGCCGCTGTCACCACCGCCCTTGGCAATGGCAGACTCAAAAATCCAGGGGTGGCGGCGCAACAGGGAGCGCTCTTTGCCGGCGCGCAGGCGAATGGTTTTCATGGCCGAGATTGTGCGTCACACGCCGGCTCCGGTTTACAAGCCCGGAGGGGACTTCTATAGTGGGGCGCGTCTACACACCACCACCGGGGGCCTGCCATGGACATGCGCAATGTGAAGTTTTCCACTCGCCTGGCACTTGGATTTGCCTGCTTGGTGGCCCTGGTGGCCTTCATGGCGGCGTTTGGCCTCTACTCGGTGCGCAACATCAACATCGCGATTGGCAGCATCTATGCCGACCGGGTGGTGCCGCTCAAACAACTCAAAATCGTGTCCGACATGTACGCCGTGAGTATTGTGGACGGGGCCAACAAGGTGGCCGCTGGCATGTACGAACCCAAGGCGGCGCTGGCCCAGGTCGACCAGGCCACGGGTGCCATTGCCGAGGAATGGAAGGCCTACATGGCGACCAAACTCACCGTCCAAGAAGCCCAGGATGCGGCCAGCGTGGCCGAACTGATGGGGAAAGCCGCCCCGGTGGTGGCCTCGCTACGCGCCGCCCTGGAGAGTGGTGACAAAGACAAGGTGACTGCGCTGATTCGCCCCATCTACGAAACCGTGGACCCCTTGACCGGTGCCGTGGGCAAACTGGTGGACCTGCAGCTCACCGAAGCCAGGGGCGAATACGACCGGTCTACCGCTGACTACCAAAAAACCATCGCGCTGTTCAGCGTCATCGTCGTCGTGGCCATCAGCATCGGCAGCGCCATTGGCCTTCTGCTCATCCGTGCCATTTCCCGCCCACTGAACCAGGCGGTGGATGTGGCGCGCGAAGTGGCTGGCGGCAACCTGACCCAGCACATCGAGGCCAAAGGAAAATCCGAAACCGGGCTGCTGCTAAGTGCGCTGCGGGACATGCAGGACAGCCTGGTGGCCGTGGTCGCCACGGTGCACCAGGGTTCGGAGGGCGTGGCCAGCGCCAGCGCCAGCGCCGAGATTGCACAAGGCAATAACGACCTCTCCGCCCGCACCGAGCAGCAGGCCAGCGCGCTGGAAGAAACCGCCGCCAGCATGGAAGAGCTCAGCGCCACGGTGAAGCAAAACGCCGACGCCGCCAAACAGGCCAACCAGTTGGCCAGCACCGCCGCCAGCGTGGCCCAGAAGGGCGGCCATGTGGTGGGCCAGGTGGTGCAGACCATGAAGGGCATCAACGAGTCCAGCAGCAAGATTGCCGACATCATCAGCGTGATCGACGGCATTGCCTTCCAGACCAACATCCTGGCGCTGAATGCGGCGGTGGAAGCGGCGCGCGCCGGTGAGCAGGGCCGCGGCTTTGCCGTGGTCGCCAGCGAGGTGCGATTGCTGGCCGGGCGCAGCGCGGAGGCGGCCAAGGAGATCAAGACCCTCATCAGTACCAGCGTGGAGCGGGTGGCCCAGGGCTCCGCCCTGGTAGACCAGGCCGGCGCCACCATGGCCGAGGTGGTGCAGAGCATCCAGCGCGTGACCGACATCATGGCCGAGATCAGCGCCGCCAGCAGCGAACAGGCCATGGGCGTGGAACAGGTGGGCGAAGCCGTGGTGCAAATGGACCAGACCACCCAGCAAAACGCTGCGCTGGTGGAGCAAATGGCGGCTGCGGCCAGCAGCCTCAAGTCCTTGGCGGGCGACCAGGTGCGGGCAGTATCGGTGTTCAAGCTGCCTCAGGGGCAGCACGCCCTGCCCGGCTAGGCGGGTCCGTCTTTCTTGGGGCCGCGCAGGCGCGCGCGGGGGTGGGCCGCGTCGTAGGCCTTCGCCAGGTGCTGAAAATCCAACCGCGTGTAAACCTGTGTGGTGCTGATGTTGGCGTGGCCCAGCAGCTCTTGCACAGCGCGCAGGTCGCCGCTGCTTTGCAGCACATGGCTGGCAAACGAGTGGCGCAGCATGTGCGGGTGCACCGGGGTGTTGAGCCCAGCCAGTTGGCTGCGGCGCTTGAGACGCTGCCATATGCTTTGCGCCGTGAGGCGCGTGCCGTTACGCCCCGTAAACAGGGCCACGCTGGCGTCTGCCAGTGCGGCGGGCACCGGCGCGGCGCTGGCCGTGCCGCTGGGGCCGCGCAGGTCCAGCCAGCGCTGCAGCGCCGCTAGAGCCGCGGCCCCAACCGGCACGGTGCGGCGCTTGCTGCCCTTGCCCAGCACATGGGCCTCGGCGGCCTGCAGGTCAACCCAGCCTTTGGCGTCTTTGCTGGCCACCACGTCCAGGCCCACCAGTTCGCCCACGCGCAGGCCGCTGCCATAGAGCAGCTCCACCATGGCGGCGTCGCGCGCCTCCAGCCAGGCGTTGTCCTCGCTCTCAAAGTTGGCCAACTGCACCGCATCGTCCACGCCCAGCGCCTTGGGCAAGGGCTTGGGGGCTTTGGGCGCACGCACGTCCTGCACCGGGTTGCTGGCCACCAGGCCCTGGCGGCCCAGCCAGGTGTAGAAACCGCGCCAGCCGGAGAGGATGAGCGCAATGCCGCGGCCGCTGCGTCCGCCGCTGTGCATCTGCGCCACCCAGCGGCGGATGTGGTGGTTTTTGACCTCGCGCAGCGCCACCTGGGCCTGGGTGGCGTTGGCCGCCAGCTTGCCCAGGTCCAGCGCGTACAGCTCAACCGTGCGCATGGCCAGGCGTTTTTCGACGCGGACGTACTCCAGGTACTTCTCGACCAGGGCCGTGTCGTCCGCAGTCACGGCCAATCGGGCTTAACGCAGGCGCGAGAGCGCGGCGCTGGCCAGCTCGCCAATGCGCGCCAGGAATTCGGTGCCCATGCCGCTATTGAAGCGCTGCGCGTCGCTGGACGCCAGCACCAGCATGCCAAACGCGGGGGCCGCGCTGCCCGCAGGCCCACTGCGCAGCGGAATCAGGGCCAGCGAGCTCACGTTGTGCGCTTCTTCCAGCCAGCTTACCGCCTCAAAACCGGTGTTCAGGCCGCAGAAGGGCTCGGTCAGGGAGCTGGCAAACACCTTGGCGTCGTCGCTCACACCTTGCACACAGCCCAGACCGGAAAATTCGTCTGCCACGCCCCACAGGCGCAGGCCAACCTGGGGCACGGCGAACTGGTCCTTGATCTCCTGCACGATTTCCGTGGGCAAGTCGGCCAGGTTCGTAGTGAGAAACAGCGTACGCGCCCAACGCAAAATTTTGTCCGACAGCATCACGTTCTCGTTGCCGTTGCGGATCATTTCCATGATGCGCTGCTCCAGCAGCTTGATCTTCTCGCGCAGCATCTCGGCCTGGCGCTCCTGCAGGCTCACGGTGCGGTGGCTGTGCGGGCTGGTGAACTGCACTGTGGCCAGCAGCTCGGCGTGGCGCTGGAAGAAGTCGGGCGTGTTGGCCAGGTAGTTGGCAATGTCGTCTTCGGTGATGGGGTTGGCCAAGGCTTGGTTCACGGGTGTGGTCATGGTGTGGTGCTGTCGGATCGGGTGGGGTTACTCGGGAAGGTCAATTTCACCGTGGAACACGGTGGTGGCGGGGCCGGTCATGAACACAGACGCGTCGCCGCCGGCCCAGGCAATGGTGAGCACGCCGCCGCGGGTTTGCACCTCCGCGCTGGCGTCCAGCAGACCGAGGCGGATGCCGGAGACAACCGCCGCGCAAGCGCCGGTGCCGCAGGCCAGGGTCTCACCCACGCCGCGCTCAAACACGCGCAGGCGCACATGGCTGCGGTCCACAATCTGCAGAAAGCCCACGTTCACGCCCTGCGGAAAGCGCGGGCTGGCCTGCACAGCCGGGCCCAGCGTGGCCACGGGGGCGGTGTCCACGTCGTCCACCAGCGTCACCGCATGGGGGTTACCCATGGACACAGTTGCTACCAAAAGAGGAGCTGCTTGCGCACTATCCATAAGGGCTAGAGGCCAATTTCCCCATGCACCCATGGACTGCAACGTCAGGCCGTTGTCGTCAAACGGAATCTCGGCCGGGGTGAACACGGGGGCGCCCATGTCCACGGTCACGCGGCCATCGGCGTTCAGGCGTGGTTCGATCACGCCTTTCATGGTCTGCACGCGGATGCGGTCTTTGGTGGTCAGGCCCTTGTCGTGCACAAAGCGGGCGAAACAGCGCGAGCCGTTGCCGCACTGCTCCACCTCATTGCCGTCGGCGTTGTGGATCACGTATTCGAAGTCGATGCCCTCGGCGGGCGAGGGACGCACCGTGAGGATCTGATCGGCGCCCACGCCAAAGTGGCGGTCGCCCAGAAAGCGGTAGTGCGCAGGCGTGAGGCCCAGGCGGCCGCGCGTTTCGTCGAGCACAACAAAGTCGTTGCCCGCGCCCTGCATTTTGGTGAACGGAATTCGCATGGCCGAATTATCCGCGTTTGGCCGTACCATCCCCCGCATGGTTAGACCCACCCACACCCTGCCTGCGGATACCCTGCCCGCAGCCGCCTCGCTGATCGACGCCTGGCAAACCGATCGCACCGTCCCGTTGACCCGCAACGTGCTGCGCCTGACCGCGCCCAACCCCGGCGTGATGACCGGCCCCGGCACCAACAGCTACCTGGTGGGCGAGCCCGCCACCGGCTACACGGTGATCGACCCCGGCCCGGCCGATGCCGACCACCTGCAGCGCCTGTGGCAGGCCGCCGCGTTTGAAGACGGCAGCGGCGGCAACATCCTGCGCATCGTCTGCACCCACTCCCACCCCGACCACTCGCCGGGTGCGGCGCCCCTGCAGGCCCTGTGCCAGGGCGGCCCGCCGATTCTGGGGCTCCCGTCCGCCCCCACGGCGCGCGCCGCCAGCGACTTCACCCCCGACCGACCGCTATTAAATCGGGAGCTGCTAGCGCATATGCTGCCTGGGCTGGACGTGCAAAGTGCTCTCAAACCCGTGCACACGCTGCAGGTGATTTACACACCCGGCCACGCGGCCAACCATGTGTGCCTGCTGCTGGAGGAAGACGGCCTGCTGTTCAGTGGCGACCACATCCTCAACGGCAGCACCACGGTAATCGACCCGCCCGACGGCAATATGCGCGACTACCTGGATTCGCTGGACGCGCTGACCGCGGCCTGCACCGAACTGGGCGTGCAGTACATCCTGCCAGCCCACGGCCACGTGATCGACGGTGCGCTGGATGCCATTGCCAAGCTCAAGGCCCACCGCCTGGCGCGCGAGGCCAAAATTGCCGCAGTGATGCGCGCCAACCCGCTGGGCAGCCTGGACGACTGGCTGCCGCTGGCCTACGACGATGTGGACCCACGCATCTGGCCGGTGGCCAAACGCTCGCTACAGGCCCATGTGGAGCGCATTTACGCACTGGACAACCCGGGCACCCCACAAAACCAAGAAGGCCAGCCATGAGCAGCTCCGATTCCAAACCTCCACGCCCCACACTGACCAAACCCGTCAAACCGCCGCGCGCCGTGGTGGCGCCAGCACCGGTGGCGCCCAGGCCCCACCCAGCGGCCCACCCGGCACCCGCCCCCCGAGGGCAGGCCACAGCCTACCGCCCAGGCCCGGCCACAGCGCCCCCTCCGCCCGCACCGTCCACCAAAAAGCCGCGTTTTCGCAAGCCGCGCAAAGAGCCCGTGGTGGAAGCCCCGGTGGTGGAGACCGGTGAACGCCTGTCCAAACACGTGATGGCGCTGAAAGACTGCTCGCGCAAAGAGGCCGAGCAGTACATCGAAGGAGGCTGGGTGCGCGTGAACGGCGTGGTGGTGGAAGAGCCCGCACACCGTGCGAACCGGGAGTCCGTCACGGTAGACGCGGACGCCAGCCTGCTGAACCTGACCAGCGTGACCCTGCTGCTGAACAAGCCCGCCGGCTACTCCGACGGCACCGAGGAAGTGGAACCCGTGCGTGGACGCAAGCCCCCGCCCGATGCGCGCAGCCTGCTCAACGCCCAGACCCATTGGGCGCACGACCCCACCGAAACGCCGGTGCTCAAGCGCCATTTCAACCACCTGGAAGCCGACATCGAGCTCGAAAACGGCGCCAGCGGCCTAGTGGTGTTCACCCAGGACTGGCGCACCACGCGCAAACTGACCGAAGACATGGGCACCATGGAGCATGAGTTTCTGGTCGAGGTGAAGGGCGAAGTGGCGCCCGAAGCGCTCAAGCCGATTGGCTATGCGCTGAAGGATGAACGGCTGGACTTGCCCTCGGTCAAGGTCAGCGTGAGCAGCAGCACACCCGAGATGAGTCGCCTGCGCTTTGCCATCAAGGGCTCCCACCCCGGCCTGGTGGCCTACCTGTGTGCAGAAGCGAAGCTGGAGATTCTGGCGATGCGCCGCATCCGCCTGGGACGCGTCACGATTGCCGACCTGCCCGTGGGACAGTGGCGTTTCTTGGCAGGCTACGAGAAGTTCTAAGCGCCCCGCGCAGCGGCGGAGCGTGGGGGCCTAATTCAGGACGTGATGTAGTTCTGCAGCTGGCTGATGGTCTGCTCGCGGTCCTTGATGATGTCATCCATCAGGTCGCGAATGGAGACCATGCCCACCACCTTGCTGCCATCCACCACCGGCAAGTGGCGAATCTTGTTCTGGCTCATCAGGGCCATGCAATCGTCGGTGGAGGTTTTGGGGGACACGGTGAACACCTGCGCGGTCATGATGTCCTTGACTTGGGTGTCCTTGGAAGAGCGCCCGACCAGTGCGATCTTGCGGGTGTAATCGCGCTCCGAGAACACGCCCACCAGCTTGTCACCGTCCATCACCATGAGTGCGCCCACGTTCCAGTCGGCCAGCATTTCCAGCGCGTTGTACACGCTGTCATCGGGGCTCAGGCTCCAGATGGCGCCGCCTTGTTTTTCCAACAGTTCAAGAATCGGTCGCATGGCTTCATCTCCCAATGACTGTGAAGACCCAACCATACAACAAAAAAAGTGTGAAGCCCACCGATAAGCCGGATTCTGTGCGTGCGGGTTTCCCCGCACGTGACCACCATTACTCTGGGCCGCTGGTCACCCAAACGGCTCGATGCTACCTACCCGCCAACTCCGGGGGCCCCGTCAACGTTGGCCTACTTGGTATTGCTGCGCGTAGAGATTGCCCGTTTCACCCGCACTTAAGCGGCTCGTCTCTGTTGCTCTAATCCTCACCTTAGGGCCATGCACTTGCGTGCACAGCTTGTCGGTGGACAGTCGTTAACTGCTACGCTGCCCTATGCAGTCCGGACGTTCCTCCAGTGCCTGGTTTCCCAGATTGCACCAGCGGTGGTCTGGCGGGCTTCACGCCCCGATTATCGCGCCTGGGAGCGCCTACCTCGTGTGATGGCATATGGATATGCCCAAAGTGTCGCAAGGAATTCAAACATTGGGTCCAAAATGAGGGACTGATTCCCCCACCCGGAGACCCCCATGGCATTCGACAACGTCCTGCAGACCATTGGCAACACGCCCGTCATTCGCATCAACAAGCTGTTTGGCAGCACACACCAGGTGTTCGTGAAGAGCGAACGCAGCAACCCCGGCGGCTCCATCAAGGACCGCATTGCCCTGGCCATGGTGGAAGACGCCGAGAAAAGCGGGGCCCTGAAACCCGGTGCCACCATCATCGAGCCGACCTCGGGCAACACCGGCGTGGGCCTGGCCCTGGTGGCAGCGGTCAAGGGCTACAAACTGATTCTGGTCATGCCCGACAGCATGTCCATTGAACGCCGCCGCCTGATGCTGGCCTACGGCGCCACCTTCGACCTGACTCCGCGTGAAAAAGGCATGAAGGGCGCCATCGCCCGCGCCCAGGAACTGGCCGAGCAAACCCCTGGCGCCTGGATTCCCCAGCAGTTTGAGAACCCCGCCAACATTGACGTGCATGTGCGCACCACGGCACAAGAAATCCTCAAGGACTTCCCGAAGGGCGTGGACGTGCTCATCACTGGCGTGGGCACGGGTGGCCACATCAGCGGCGTGGCCCAGGTGCTCAAGGCCCAATGGCCCCAGCTCAAGGTCTTCGCCGTGGAGCCCACCGCATCACCCGTGATCAGCGGTGGCGCGCCTGCGCCCCACCCCATCCAGGGTATTGGTGCGGGCTTTATCCCCAAGAACCTGAAGACCGAGCTGCTGGACGGTGTGATCCAGGTGGATGCCGAGCCGGCGCGTGAATACGGCCGCCGCAGCGCGCGCGAAGAAGGCCTGCTGGTGGGCATTTCCAGTGGCGCCACGCTGGCTGCCATCGCGCAGAAACTGCCCGAGATTCCTGCCGGCAGCACCGTGCTGGGCTTCAATTACGACACGGGCGAGCGCTACCTGTCGGTGGAAGGTTATTTGCCAGCCTGACCTGCGCCCAGCGTGCTGCGGCTTACTTCAGCAGGAAGTTGCCGTGGCCCGCGTGCAGGGCGTTTGCTGCCGTCGCGGTTTCGTCCTTCAAGTCCACCCCGGAGAGCTGGCGCTGGCGTGCCTGGGTGAGCAGGTAGTGCAGTTTGTAGGCGGCATCCGCATACGCCAGCCCCGCGGGCCGCACGTTGGAAATGCAGTTGCGGCTGGCATCGGTCAGGCCCACACGCGGCATCCAGGTCAGGTACAGGCCCATGCTGTCCGGGGAGCTGAGACCCGGGCGCTCACCAATCAACACCACCACGGCCTTGGCGCCCAGCGCCGCTCCTATTTCATCGCCAATCGCCACCCGCGCCTGTTGGGCGATGCACAGCGGCGCCACGCGCCAGCCCTCACCGTCCATGCGCTGGTGCAAGGCGTGCAAGAACGGCGCGGCATTTTGTTCGATCGCCAAGGCCGACAAACCATCGGCCACCACAAACGCCAGGTCATAGGGACGGTCCTGCAGGACCTCGTCGGTGAACGCTGGCCGGTAGAGCTGCGACAACACCGCCAGAGACGCGGCATCCAGCCGCCGCCCCAGATCGGGGCGCTGCAGGTAATGGTTGCGGTCCAGTGCGGCGCTGTGCAGCAGCACGCAGGGCGGCGGCGCATCGGGCCAGGCGGCAGACAGCCCTTCGGCCAACTGGGCGACGTCCAGGCCGCGGTGCACCGCGTCGCGGGCCTGGGCATGGGCGAGCTGAAACGCGAGCTGCGGCGCCGTAGGCAGGCTCACGCCCGAGCGGCCCAAGGCAATACGCGCGTCGGTGAACTGGCGCAGGCCCGACCAGGGATTGGGGGTAACGGGGGCGTGCGGGTCGCTCATGGGCTCACGCCAGCTGCAACAGGGCTTTTTGGAAGGCGGGGGGGACGGCCGCATGCAAGGCAAAGTCGGCACCCGCTTCGCTGAAGATCTGCATGCGCTGCAACCAGGCCTCGAACTCGGGTGCGGGCCGCAGGCCCAGCACGCGGCGGGCATACAGCGCGTCGTGGAACGAGGTGGTCTGGTAGTTCAGCATGATGTCGTCCGAACCCGGAATGCCCATCACAAAACTGCAGCCCGCAGCCCCTAACAGGGTGAGCAGCACGTCCATGTCATTCTGGTCGGCCTCGGCGTGGTTGGTGTAACACACGTCGCACCCCATGGGCAGGCCCAGCAGCTTGGCGCAGAAGTGGTCCTCCAGCCCGGCACGGATGATTTGTTTGCCGTCAAACAGGTACTCCGGGCCAATAAAACCCACCACCGTGTTGACCAACAGCGGCTTGAACGCACGCGCCACCGCGTAGGCACGCGTTTCACAGGTTTGCTGGTCCATGCCATGGTGCGCGTTGGCAGACAGGGCGCTGCCCTGCCCGGTCTCAAAGTACATCACGTTGTCGCCCACCGTGCCGCGCTGCAGCGACAAGGCGGCGGCGCGCGCCTCGGCCAGCAGCGCCAGGTTCAGGCCAAAGCTGCGGTTGGTCGCCTCGGTGCCACCGATGGACTGGAATACCAGATCCACCGGCGCACCGCGTTCGATCGCCTGCAGCGTATTGGTCACATGCGTCAGCACGCAGGACTGGGTGGGAATGGCGTAGTGGCGAATGATGTCGTCCATCATGTGCACCAGCCGGGCGACCTGGGCCACGTTGTCGGTGGCGGGGTTGATGCCAATCACCGCGTCGCCACTGCCGTAGAGCAGGCCGTCCAGCAGGCTCGCAGCGATGCCGGTGGTGTCGTCGGTCGGATGGTTGGGCTGCAGGCGCGTGGCCATGCGACCCGCCAGGCCAATGGTGCTGCGAAAGGCCGTCACCACGCGGCACTTCTTGGCCACCAGAATCAGGTCCTGGTTGCGCATGATTTTGCTCACCGCAGCCGCCATCTCCGGCGTGATGCCGGGGGCGATGGCGGCCAGCGTGGCGCTGTCCACGGCATCGCCGAGCAGCCAGTTGCGGAAGTCGCCCACCGTCAGATGGCGGATGGGCGCAAACGCAGCGGCGTCATGGCTGTCGAGGATGAGGCGCGTAACCTCATCGTCCTCATACGGCACCAGCGCTTCGTTCAGAAACGTGGGCAGGGGCAATGCAGCCAGCACCATCTGCGCCACCACCCGCTCCTCTGCGCTGTGGGCCGCCACACCTGCCAGCACATCGCCCGAACGCAAGGGTGTGGCCTTGGCCAAGAGGTCTTTGAGGTCCCGGAAGCCGTAGGTCCGGCTGCCCACGGTGTGGCGATAGGTGGCGTTTGGCACAGAAAAGGAAGGTCGCTTGCTTGGCGCCGTTTACTTGGCAATAGGGGCGCTGACGCCCAGGGGCAGCGCATCGGCACGCTGTTGTCCGGTCATCTTAAAGTAGCCGTAGCCCAGCACCAGGAAGCCCACAAACAACCCAAAAATAAGAGGGTTGTAATAAATCATGGTGCCCATGCACACCAGTGCACCCAACAGGGCAAACGCCGGGAAGAAGGGGTAGAGCGGCGCACGGAAGGGGCGCGCCATGGCGGGCTCGCTGCGGCGCAGCTTGAACAGGCTCAGCATGCTCAGGATGTACATCAGGATGGCACCAAACACCGACATGGTGACGATGTTGGCCGTCAGGGACTGGCCGCCAATGGTGATGAAGGCGTCGCTGTAAATCGCGGCAATGCCGACCACGCCACCGGCCAGGATGGCGCGGTGTGGCGTCTTGAAGCGGGGGTGCACCTTGGCAAAGTAGGACGGCAGGAACGCCTCACGCGACAAGGCGTAGATCTGGCGTGAGTAACCCAGAATGATGCCGTGGAAGGACGCCACCAGGCCGAACAGGCCCAGCCACACCAGCATGTGCAACCAGCCGCTGTTCTCACCCACAATGAGTTTCATTGCCTGGGGCAGCGGGTCGTTGATGTTGGCGAGCTTGGTCCAGTCGCCGGCACCACCGGCAAACACCATCACGCCCACCGCCAAAAACACCAAGGTCAGGATGCCGGTGATGTAGGCAATCGGGATGGAGCGCTTGGGGTCTTTGGCCTCTTCAGCGGCCATGGCCACGCCTTCAATCGCCAGGAAGAACCAGATGGCAAACGGAATGGCGGCAAACATGCCGGGGATCGCCGCCCAACTGAAGTCATCGCTGCCGGACCAGCCGCCCTTGGTGAAGTTGGCCATGGAGAAGCCCGGCGACACCACCCCCATGAACACCAGCAGCTCGAAAATGGCAATCACGGTGATGCACAACTCGAAGGTGGCGGCAATCTGCACGCCCACGATGTTGAGCGTCATGAACACCAGGTAAGCCCCCAGGGCCGCCAGCTTGGGGTCCAAGGACGGGAACTGCACATTCAAGTAGGCCCCGATGGCCAGGGCAATGGCCGGCGGCGCAAAGACGAACTCCACCAAGGTAGCCGCCCCGGCGAGGTAGCCCCCCGTGGGACCGAAGGCGCGTTTGCTGTAAGCAAAGGGACCACCGGCATGGGGAATGGCGGTGGTCAGCTCGGTGAAGCTGAAGATGAAGGTGGTGTACATGGCCGCAATGAACAATGCGGTCACGGTAAAGCCCAGGGTACCGGCCGAGGCCCAGCCAAAGCTCCAGCCAAAGTACTCGCCCGAAATCACCAGCCCCACGGCAATGCCCCAGAGCTGAAGGGTGCTGAGCACCGGTTTGAGCGTGTGTGCGCCCGTGGATGGTTGTGCAGATGACATGAATTTCCTCCGACAGGGATTGAGACATAGCGCCCATGCGCCTAGGCATGGGCTTTGCTAGCAGCGACTGTAGGCAGCCCTGTGCCAAGCCGGTATCGAAAATCGGCAAATCTGCAGTGCGCACCCGCGCGGTGCGCCGGCCGGGGTGTGCACCGTTGGAGGACCCCATGCACCACACACCATCGTCCGCACTCCGCATCGTGGAGGCCATGGATGCAGACGAACACGCAGGCAACCTCACCAATTGGGAGCAGTGTTACGACCAGACCACGGCCGGAACTTTCCATGGCCTGCTGGAGGAGCTGCAACTGCCGGGCATGCAGGTGTTTCGGGAAAGCACCAGCCAGGGCATGCGCCAGTCCTGCTGCGTGTGGCCCGACGCGCTGTGGTTCGGCCTGCCGTACTCGGCACAAGCCACCCGCATCAACGGCCGTGCCGTGGCACCCAACAGCGTGCTGGTACGCCCCGGCGCTTGCGAGTTTGAACTCATCACCCCGGCGGACTACACCATCTTCGGCATCGTGGTGCACCAGGACACGCTGCAGGCTGCGGCGCAGCGCATGGGGTATGCGATGGACTGGGAGCGCCTGCGCGGTGCCGAACTGGTGCACGCCTCTCCGGCGGCACGCCAGCAGTGCCTGCACACCCTGGGTGCCCTGTTGCAAAACCCCGGCCACCCGGCCGACGCTGGCGCCACCCAACAGGCGGCGCTGGCGGCCCTGCTGCCCCTGATCGACACGGGGGTGGTGGAGCGCGAGGTGCGCGAGAGTTTTGCCCGGCGCCAGCGCATCGTGGCCAAAGCGCGCGACTACCTGCTGACCCACCACGACCAGGCGATCACGGTACCCGACCTGTGCCAGCAGTTGTTCGTGAGCCGCCGCACCCTGCAGTACTGCTTTGAAGACGTGCTGGGCATGGCACCGGTGCAGTACCTGCGCATCCTGCGCCTCAACGGCGCGCGGCGCGATTTGCGCCACATGCCCGCCCGCACCGTGCGTGACGTGGCCGCAGATTGGAACTTCTGGCACTTCAGCCAGTTCTCCAGCGACTACCGCAAACTGTTCGGGCACAGCCCCTCTGCAGACTGCCGCGACGCGCTGCACTGAGACGGTGCCGAACGCCCGGCGGTGCCCACACCACCAGGCAGCGCGTAAAATCCCGGCCTTGCTTGATAACCACGAGCCCCCGCCATGATCCGCCTCACAGAACTCAAACTCCCCCTCTCTGCCCTGCCCGTGGAAACCCGCCGCGCGGCCGACGCCCCTTCTGAGACCGAGGCCGACCGCGCGCCCGTAGCGCACCCGATGGACGCACTGAAACGCCTGAGCGCCCAAGCGCTCGGCATCGACGTCGCGGCCATTGCCGATTTGCACGTTTTCAAGCGCAGCTTTGATGCCCGCAAGGCAGATTTGCTGGCGGTCTACATCGTGGACCTCACGCTGGCCGATGCGGCGCAAGAAGGCCCTCTGCTTGCCCAATTCCCAAACCACCCGCACATCAGCGCCACGCCCGACATGGCCTACCACCTGGTCGCACAGGCGCCAGCCACCCTGGAGGAGCGCCCCGTGGTGGTGGGTTTTGGGCCCTGCGGCATGTTTGCAGCGCTGGTGCTGGCACAGATGGGCTTCAAGCCCATCGTGCTGGAACGGGGCAAGCCGGTGCGTGAACGCACCAAGGACACCTGGGGCCTGTGGCGCAAGAAGACGCTGAACCCCGAGAGCAATGTGCAGTTTGGTGAAGGCGGTGCCGGCACATTTTCGGACGGCAAGCTCTACAGCCAGATCAAGGACCCGCGCTTTCTGGGCCGCAAGGTGATGCACGAGTTCGTGCAGCACGGCGCCCCGGCCGAAATCCTCTACGAGGCGCACCCGCACATCGGCACCTTCAAGCTGGTGAAGGTGGTGGAAGGCATCCGTGAACAGATCATTGCGCTGGGCGGCGAGATCCGGTTTGAGCAACGGGCGGCCGACGTTTTACTGGGCGACTCGCTATCAAAACAGGAGCTGTCCGCGCATACGCTACGGGGGCTAGAGGTCGAAAACCTTCAAAATGGCAGCCACTACGAGTTGCCGGCCACCCACGTGGTGATGGCCCTGGGCCACAGCTCACGCGACACCTTTGCCATGCTTTACGAGCGTGGTGTTTCCATGCAAGCCAAGCCCTTCTCGGTGGGCTTTCGCATCGAGCACCCGCAGGGCGTGATCGACCGCGCACGCTGGGGCCGCCATGCGGGCCACCCGCTGCTGGGCGCGGCCGACTACAAACTGGTGCACCACGCTGCCAACGGGCGCGCGGTCTACAGCTTCTGCATGTGCCCAGGCGGCACGGTGGTGGCGGCGACCAGCGAGCCGGGCCGCGTGGTCACCAACGGCATGAGCCAGTACTCGCGCAACGAGCGCAACGCCAATGCCGGCATGGTGGTGGGCATCGACCCGCCCGACTACCCGGACGATGTGAGCGCCTTTGTGCACGCCTTTGGTGAAGAGAAAGGCCGGCGCTACGCAGCCGAAGCCGCCGCGATGAAGGCCCAGGACCCCAAGGCCGCGCACCCGATGTCAGGCATTGCGTTTCAGCGCCAGCTGGAAAGTGGCGCTTACACGCTGGGCGGCGGCACGTACGAAGCCCCGGGACAGTTGGTGGGCGATTTCATTGCGGCCAAGCCGTCGACAGCATTTGGCAGCGTGACCCCGTCGTACAAACCCGGCGTGAAGCTGGGCGACCTGGCCCCCAGCCTGCCCGGCTACGCGATTGCCGCGCTGCGCGAGGCGCTGCCCGCGTTTGGCAAGAAGATCAAGGGGTTTGACATGGCCGATGCGGTGCTGACCGGTGTGGAAACCCGCACCTCCAGCCCCATCAAGATGCCACGCGGAGACGACCTGCAAAGCACCAACGTGCGCGGCCTGTACCCGGCCGGTGAAGGTGCCTCCTACGCGGGCGGCATTCTGTCGGCGGGGGTGGATGGCATCAAGGTGGCCGAAGCCTTGGCCTTGGACCTGCTGGCGCGCGCACACTGACGCGCGCACCGCTGCCACCCCACGCACTCAGGCGCAGCCACACCCACCCGAACCGCAGCCACCCGCCCGCTGCGCAGGCTCGAACTGGGGAAACAGCACGTTGTTTTCCAAGTGAATGTGGTTGATCAGGTCGTCATTGAGTTGCGCGAGCCCTGCGTACAACGCACGCCAGGTGTTGCAAGCCCCCACCGGCGGTGTGGCGTCCTGGGTCAGGGCCATGACCTGGGCCAGTGCATCGCCATGGTCCACATGCTCCGTGCGCATCATGCCAATGGGCTGGGTGACAAAGGCATTGCCACCCTGCTTCAGCATGGGGAACAACACCTGCTCTTCTTTGAGCATGTGCGACAGCAGCTCTTGCTCCATGGCCTCCAAGGCGTCCGCCAGGCCAACCGGTACATCCGGGTTGCCACGGTGGACGGCCTCCACACGCCGCGCCATGCGAATGAGCTCCGGCAGTTGCTGGCGGTGTACCTCGTGGTAACGCGCCAGAATATGGTCAATCAGGGCCACCGGATCGGTCAGCCCCTCGGGCGCATCCACATGCTGCAGACCCGCCAGCTCGCCCACCAAGGCAGCCAAATCCAAACCCTTGTCGGCGGCCGACTGGCGCAGGCTCACCTGGCCGCCACAGCAAAAGTCCAGTTTAAGACGGCGAAACACCGCCGTGGCACCGGGCAGAGCCACCGCAATTTGGCCAATGGCCTGGTCCGGGTTGACAGCAGGGGTTGTGGTTTCGAGACGGGCATTCATAACAAGCTCCTTAAAGATTCATATCGTATGAATATTTTAGCCATTAACATTCATTAAGAATGAATCTTTTATTTGACCTACAACAAACCCCATGCGCCTGACCCAATGGACTGACTACACCTTGCGTGTGCTGATGTACTGTGCCCAGCACCAGGGCCGCGAGAGCCCGGTCACCATCACCGAGATTGCGGAGCACCACCACATCTCACGCAGCCACTTGACCAAGATCGTGCAGGAGCTGGCCGCGCAGTCGCTGCTGGAAACAAGCCGCGGACGTGGCGGCGGCATCCGCCTGGTACGCCCCGCGAACAGCATTCAGCTGGGCGCCATCGTGCGGACCACCGAGCGCGACTTCACCCTGGTGGAATGTTTTGACCCGATGCAAAACCAGTGCTGCCTCAACCCCCAATGCGGCCTCAAAGCCGTGCTCACCCGTGCCATGCAACAGTATTTCGCGGTTCTGGATGGCGTCACGCTGGCCGATTTGGTGGCGTCGCCACGCAGCACAGTCGCGTTGCCGCTACCCCGGTTGCGCCCACCGCGCGCCATACCCGACTAAATCAATCCAACTTTATGCGGCGGTGTTGACCCACATCAGACGGTCGCACCAGGGGCCGCCGTATCGTGCGGAGCTTGCACTACGAGCACCCCGCCATGCACACCGCCCCCCAATCCCCCGCCCTGGAACTGGTCTGCCCCGCTGGCAGCCTGCCAGCCCTCAAATCGGCCGTTGACCAAGGTGCCAACTGCGTCTACCTGGGGCTGCGGGACGCCACCAATGCCCGCAACTTTGCCGGGCTGAACTTTGACACCCAGGCCATTGCGCAGGGCATTGCGTACGCCCACCACCGCCATGCCAAAGTGTTCATGGCCCTCAACACTTACCCGCAGGCGGCCAAACCGGAGCTCTGGCGCTCCGCCCTGGACCAGGCAGTGGAGTTAGGCGTGGATGCGGTCATCCTGGCAGACCCCGGCCTGATGTTGTACGCCAACCGCCACCATCCCCGATTGCGGCTGCATCTGTCGGTGCAGGGCTCGGCCACCAACTTTGATGCCATCAACTTCTACCGTGAACAGTTTGGCATCGTGCGCGCCGTGCTGCCCCGCGTGCTGTCCCTCACGCAGGTGCAACAGGTCATTGAAAAGACCGAGGTCGAGATTGAGGTGTTTGGTTTTGGCAGCCTGTGTGTCATGGTTGAAGGGCGCTGCGCCCTGTCGAGCTACGTGACCGGTGAGTCACCCAACACCCATGGCGTATGTTCGCCGCCCAAAGCCGTGCGCTGGGCGGAGACACCGCAAGGTCGTGAGTCGCGCCTGAATGGTGTGTTGATTGACCGCTACGCGCCAGGCGAGAACGCGGGCTACCCCACGCTGTGCAAAGGCCGCTTTGATGTGGGCACCGACGAAAACTACTACGCCATCGAAGAGCCCACCAGCCTCAACACGCTGGAGTTGCTCCCGCAGCTCCTCGCCATGGGCGTCAAGGCCATCAAGATTGAAGGGCGTCAACGCAGCCCGGCCTATGTAGCCCAGGTCACCCAGGTCTGGCGCGAAGCCATCGACCACTGCCTCGCCAACCCCCACCGCTACGCCCCCAAACCCGTGTGGATGCACGCCCTGGACCAAGTCGCCGAAGGCCAACAACACACGTTGGGCGCCTACCACCGCCCCTGGAAGTAAGTCCCATGCAAATTGCCCTTGGTCCGCTGCTGTACTACTGGCAGCGCGATGCTGTTTTCAACTTTTACGACACCATGGCCACCACCGCAGTGGACATCGTCTACCTGGGCGAGACCGTCTGCTCACGCCGCCACGAACTGCGCTTGGGCGACTGGCTGGACATTGCCACACGTCTGCAACGGGCCGGCAAGGCAGTGGTGCTGTCCACCCAGGTGCTGCTGGAATCCGGTGCCGATGTAGGCACCATGCACAAAATCACCCAGCACGGCGGGTTGGCGGTGGAGGCCAACGACATGGGTGCCGTGCAATGCCTGCACGGCAAAGTGCCGTTTGTGGCCGGCCCGCATCTCAATCTGTACAACCTGCCCACCTTGCAATGGATGGCGGACCTGGGCGCGCAGCGTTGGGTGATGCCACTGGAAATGGCGCGCAGGGACCTTGCCGTGCTGCAAGCTGGCCGCCCGGCCGAACTGCAGACCGAAGTGTTTGCCTACGGACGCATGCCGCTGGCCTACTCGGCGCGTTGTTTCACCGCACGCCACCGCAACCTGCCCAAGGACGATTGCCGCTTTAGCTGCCTGGACCACCCGGACGGCCTGATGCTCCAAACCCGCGAACACGAAGGCTTTCTGGTGCTCAATGGCACACAAACGCAGTCGGCCAAGGTATACAACCTGGTCGATGCGCTCGATGACATGCGCAAGCTCGGGGTAGACGTGGTGCGCCTGAGCCCACAGGCGCACCACATGGCCGAGGTGGTGGCCGTGTTCGATGCCATGCGCCTCCACACCGTGTCGCCCCAAGCAGCACAGGACCGCCTGCAAGCCCTCATGCCTTTTGCCGGTTGCAACGGCTACTGGCACGGCCAACCAGGGCTGGACCAGGTACAAAACGCCAGCTTGGCCACACAAGGCTAAGCCCATGTACCACGGTGAGCGCTTCAACAGCATCAGCCATCTGGTTGGTGCTGGCCTGGCACTGGTGGGGGCGGTTCTGCTCACCGTATCGGCCGCGCGGCTAGGCGACCCCTGGAAGATTGTCAGCTTCAGCATCTACGGCACCATGCTGGTGGCACTGTATGTGGCCAGCACCCTGTACCACAGCCTGCGCGGCCGGGCCAAAGTCATATTCCAGAAACTGGACCATTGCGCCATCTACCTGCTGATTGCAGGCAGCTACACCCCATTTGCGCTGGTGTCCCTGCGAGGCGCATGGGGTTGGTCCCTGCTGGGTGCCGTGTGGACACTGGCCGTGCTGGGCATCCTGCAAGAAATTTGGCTGTCCAAGGGCACGCGCACACTCTCACTGGCGATATACCTGCTCATGGGCTGGCTGGCCCTGGCCGCCCTGTTGCCGCTGTGGGAGGCACTCTCCCCCGCTGGTTTTGCCTGGTTGGCGGCGGGTGGAGCCCTCTACACGGTAGGCACCATTTTTTATGTTGCCGACCAGCGCCTGCGTCACAGCCACGGCGTGTGGCACCTGTTTGTGCTGGGCGGTAGCAGCTGCCATTTCTTGACTGTTTTTGTATTTGTTGCCTGAGGCCTGTAACGCCATGCCCCCTTCCCACACCTACTACACGCTCCCCAGCCGTCTCGGTGCAGCACTATCGCACCTGCCCGCCTATCCGGGCTCGTTGCTGCTGGCCACGGCGCTCAATGCGATGCTGGCACCGCAACTGCCCAACGATGTGCGCCAGTATTTGCGGGGCAAGCGGCTGCGCATTCATGTACGCGATGCGCGCCTGACCTTTGATCTGTCTTGCAACAGTACCGGCTTTGCAGCCTGCCCCCCCGAGGGCACCACCGACCTGACCCTGAGCGCCCATGCCCACGATTTTTTGCGTCTGGTCCAGCGCCAGGAAGACCCGGACACCCTGTTTTTTAACCGCCGCCTCTCCATGGAGGGCGACACCGAGCTGGGCCTGGTGGTCAAAAACGCCATGGATGCCCTGGAGCTCCCGGTGCTGGACCCGCATCACTGGTCGCCCCCGCAACTGCTGGCACGCTGGCGTGCACGCCGTCACGCCCCCTCTGGACAAGGTGGCCCCGGGTGAGCGAGGGCATGGGCAACCGCCCGCCCCTGCGGCGCATCATTGTGGGTATCTCTGGCGCCAGTGGTGCGGTGTACGGTGTACGCCTCTTGCAAGTGCTGCGCGACACGCCGGGGCTGGAGACCCACCTGGTGGTGTCCCCTGCAGGCTGGCGCAATGTAGAAGAAGAACAGGGCCTGCCCCGTGCCGCCATTGAAGCCCTGGCCCACCGGGTGCACGATATTGGCAACGTGGGGGCCTCCATCGCCAGCGGTTCGTTCCAGTGCAGCGGCATGGTCGTAGCCCCCTGCTCCATGCGCACCCTCGGGGCGATTGCCCACGGGCTGTCCGACAACCTGCTCACCCGCGCAGCGGATGTGGTTCTGAAGGAGCGGCGCCGTCTGGTGCTCATGGTGCGCGAATCCCCCTTGCACTTGGTGCACCTGCGCAATATGGTCAGCGTGAGCGAGATGGGTGCCATCGTCTGCCCACCCATGCCGGGTTTCTACCTGCGCCCCCAAACGGTGGCGGATGTGGTGGACTTCAGTGTGGCACGCGCCCTGGACTTGCTGGACGTGCCCCACACGCTGGCAGCACGCTGGCAGGGCAACGCATGAGTTACCGGGACCTGCGTGACTTCATGGCCCAACTCGAACACACGGGTGAATTGCTGCGCATCAGCGCGCCGGTATCCCCCCATCTGGAGATGACCGCCTTGGGCGACCGGGTGCTGCGCGCAGGCGGCCCGGCCCTGCTATTTGCCAACCCGCGTGGCCACCACATGCCGGTACTGGGCAATCTGTTTGGCACCACGGAGCGGGTGGCACGCGCCATGGGCGTAGATGGCATTGCCGGGCTGCGCCCCTTGGGTGAACTGCTGGCCACACTCAGGTCCCCCGAGGCCCCCAAGGGACTGAAGGACATGGCAGGCATGGGCAGCCTGCTCAAGGCCCTGTGGAACATGGCGCCCAAGGAACACAAGGCCCCGCCCTGCCAGGACCTGGTGTGGGAGGGGGGCGATGTAGATTTGGCACGCCTGCCCATTCAGCACTGCTGGCCGGGCGATGTGGCGCCACTGATTACCTGGGGACTGGTGATCACGCGCGGCCCGCACCAAGCGCGGCAAAACCTGGGCATCTACCGCCAGCAAGTGCTGTCGTGCAACCAGCTCATCTTGCGCTGGTTGGCACACCGCGGTGGCGCGCTGGATTTCGCCGAACACGCGCGCCTGCACCCGGGCGAGCCCTATCCGGTGGCAGTGGCCATTGGCGCCGATCCGGCAACCATTTTGGGCGCCGTAACACCCGTGCCGGACAGCCTCTCGGAATACCAGTTTGCCGGCCTGCTGCGCGGCGCCCGCACCGAGGTCGCCCCGGCACTGGGCATACCGCTGTCGGTACCCGCATTCGCAGAGATCGTGCTGGAAGGCCATATTTACCCCGACGCCACCCATGCCAGCGGTTGGCAGCACGCACTCGAAGGCCCCTATGGCGACCACACCGGCTACTACAACGAATGCGCCGAGTTTCCCGTGTTCACCGTAGACCGCATGACACTGCGCAAGGACGCCATCTACCACTCCACCTACACCGGCAAACCACCCGATGAACCGGCCATATTGGGCATTGCACTGAACGAGCTGTTCATCCCCCTGCTGCAACGCCAGTTTCCGGAAGTCATAGACCTCTACCTGCCCCCCGAAGGCTGCAGCTACCGGATGGCTCTGGTGCGCATCCGAAAAGCCTACCCGGGCCACGCACGGCGCGTGATGATGGGCGTGTGGAGCCACTTGCGCCAGTTCATGTACACCAAGTTCATTGTGGTGGTGGACGAAGATGTGGATGTGCGCAACTGGAAAGAGGTGGTGTGGGCCATGACCACACGCATGGACCCGGCGCGCGACACCCTGCTGGTGGAGCACACGCCGATTGATTACCTCGACTTTGCGTCGCCAGTGAGTGGCCTGGGCAGCAAGATGGGCCTGGATGCCACCAACAAATGGCCCGGTGAAACCCAGCGCGAATGGGGTCGCCCCATTGCGATGGACAGCGCGGTCATGGCACGCATGGACGCGCTGTACCAGTCGCTGGGGCTCTGACGCGGGATTGCCCCGCGCCGAGGGTCAGGCCTGGCTGTTTTGCAGCGCAGCGATGCGCTCTTCAATCGGTGGGTGGGTCGAGAACAGCTGGCCAATGCCACCGGCAATGCCCATGGCGGCCACGCTCTTGGGCAGCTCGCCCGGTGTCATGCCGCCCAGGCGGGCCAGCGCATTCATCATGGGCTGCTTGCGGCCCATCAGTTGGGCGGCACCGGCATCTGCGCGGAACTCGCGCTGGCGGCTGAACCAGGCCACGATGATGGCGGCCACAAAGCCCAGCACGATGTCGAGCACGATGGTGGTGACGTAGTAGCCAATGCCGGGGCCGCTGTTTTGCTCGTCGTTTTTGCGCAAGAAGCTGTCCACGGCATACCCAATCACACGGCTCAGGAACACCACGAAGGTGTTCATCACGCCCTGGATCAGCGTCATGGTGACCATGTCGCCATTGGCAATGTGGGCGACTTCGTGGCCGATGACGGCCTCAATCTCTTCACGTGTCATGCCCTGCAGCAGCCCGGTACTCACGGCCACCAGGGCCGAGTTCTTGAAGGCGCCGGTGGCGAAGGCGTTGGGCGCGCCATCAAAAATGCCGACCTCGGGCATGCCAATGCCCGCCTTGTCGGCGAACTTGCGCACGGTGTCCACAATCCAGGCCTCGTCCATGTTCTGGGGCTGCTCGATCACACGCACCCCCGAGGTCCACTTGGCCATGGGTTTGCTGATCAAGAGCGAGATGATGGCGCCGCCAAAGCCCATCACCAGGGCAAAGCCCAGCAGGGCGCCCAGGTTCAGGCCGTTGGCCGTCAGGAAGCTGTTGACGCCCAACAAATTGGCCACCACACCCAACACCAGCACCACGGCAAGGTTGGTCAATACAAACAAGGCAATACGTTTCATGGTTCTTCTTTCGGAAAGCGACGGTGTTCCCGTCGTTGACACGGATGGTAGGGGCGCCCGCGCTGAATTCAAGCTTTTGCGGGGCCTTGGGCCCACGAAGTTTATGGACTTTGGGCGCCCCAAACGCGGACCCGCGGGCTGGGCGTCACCAAACACCCCTAAGATGTCTCTCTCCCCTTGCTTCCAAGCGCCCCCAAACGCGTCCCCTCCATGACCCAATTCCAACGCCGTCGCATCATCACCGGACTGACTGCCGCCGCCCTCTCGGGCGCGGTACTGCCCGCCTGGAGCCAAACCGCCAAGCCGGCCGCACCGGGCAAGCCCAAGGCGGCCAACAAGCTGGCTGCCAAGCTGCGCATCGTCATCCCCGCCAACCCGGGCGGCGGCTGGGACCAGACCGGCCGCGCCTTGGGCACCGCCATGATCTCTGCCGGGGTCATTGACGAAGTGGAGTACGAAAACAAAGGTGGCAAAGGCGGCACGCTGGGCCTGGCTCACTATGCCGAAAAATACAACGCCGATGCCAACACCCTGCTGATGGGCGGCACCGTGATGGTGGGCGCCGTGGCGCTGCAAAAACCAGCGGTGGACCTGAGCGCCATCCAGCCCGTGGCGCGTCTGACCAGCGACTACCTGGTCATGGTGGTGGCGGCCAACTCTCCCATCAAGAGCGTGTCCGACCTCACCGTCAGCATGAAGGCCAACCTGAAAGGCGTGCCGGTGGCGGGTGGGTCGGCTGGCGGGGTGGACCATATTTTTGCCGGCGTGTTTGCGCGGGCGGCCGGGGCCAACCCGGAAGACCTGAACTACCAACCCTTCGCCAGCGGAGTGGACGTGGTGTCTGCCGTGCTGTCCGGCAAGGCGGCAGTGGGCATCTCGGGTTACAGCGAATTCAGCGCCCAACTGGCCGGCGGCCAATTGCGCGCCATTGGCGTGTCCTCGCGCAAACCCTCGTTTGGTATTCCCGCCATCCGCGAGCAAGGTGTGCAGGCCGAAATGTCCAACTGGCGGGCGGTGTTCACCGGCAAGGGGGTATCGGCAGGCCGACAAACCGAGATGCTGGAGGCCGTGCGCCTGGCCACACAACACGACGCCTGGAAAACCACGCTCAAGCAAAACCACTGGGATGCATCGTGGATGGCAGGCAAAGACCTGGTCAACCTGATTGACCTGGACCTGACCACCGCCCGCGTCATGGTGCACTTGCTCAAGCTCAAGGCCTGAAAGCTTAGCCCCCAGGCTCAGGAGCGGGCGGCCGTGGTACCCGGAACACGCTGGGGTCGGCGTAAAACGCTGGCACGGCGTTGTCGGGCCACCAGCCCGGCACGCCCAGCACCGGCAAATGCGCAAACGGCTTGCTGGCCAAGAGCGGTGCTGACAAGGTCTGGGCCAGCCAGGCATCCAAATCCGCTATGGATTCGATAGCTGCTCGCGCAATAAATACGTGGGCCGTGATCGGTTTTCGTGGGTAAACCAGCTTCTCCAGCAGCGCATGGCCAAACAGCAGCAAGGTCGACTGGGCCCACAGCGGACGCAGACCAACAAACACCGCCTCCCACTCTTTGGCCTGCAGGGCCTGCCACAGCGGCTCGGGCGCCACCAGCAGGGCGGCGTTTTCGTCAAACACCGTCAGCGCATCGCGCGCCGGGCCACGCACCGGCTGGATGCCGGTTTGCGCAATCTGTTCCGCCTGCAGTTGGTTGAGCTTCTTTTTTGCCAGCGGAAAGTGCAACCAGCACAGGCCGTTGAAAAAATCGTGCAGGCCGTCGCGCGTGGGCACGCGGCCGGTGTCAAAGATGTACTGCTCGTAGGCCATGCCCGCGGGCAGCTCGGCCTGGGGCACAAACTGCACCGGGGCGCGCTGGGCCGCATTCAAGGCCTGGGCGACCGTCAGGCCGCCATTCACCTGGGCGGCCAGCCCCTCACCCACTCCGCGCCAAGGCCTCAGCCAGGGCGCATCCCAGTTGATGGCCTCTAAACCATGCGCCACTGCAGTGCTTCGCCCGCGGCCAGGGGTTTGAGGGAGGTTTCGCCAAAGGCAAAGCTCTCGGGCGGGGTCCAGCTTTCCCGCTTCAGGGTGAGGGTGCCAGTGTTGCGCGGCAGGCCGTAGAAGTCGGCACCAAAAAAGGAAGCAAAACCCTCCAGCTTGTCGAGCGCGCCCGCAGCATCAAAGGCCTGGGCGTACAGCTCCATGGCGGCGTGGGCGGTGTAACAGCCCGCACAGCCCGAGGCGTGCTCCTTGAGGTGCGTGGGGTGTGGCGCGCTGTCGGTCCCCAGGAAGAATTTGTTCGATCCCCCGGTGGCGGCCTGTACCAGGGCCTGGCGGTGTGTCTCGCGCTTGAGCACGGGCAGGCAGTAGTAGTGCGGGCGGATGCCGCCGGTGAAGATGGCGTTGCGGTTGTAGAGCAGGTGGTGGGCCGTGATGCTGGCCGCCGTGAAGCGATCGCTGTCGGCCACGTACTGCGCAGCCTCTTTGGTGGTGATGTGTTCGAAGACGATCTTCAACTCAGGAAAGTCTTTGCGCAGCGGAATCAGTTGCGTGTCGATAAACACCGCCTCGCGGTCGAACAGGTCGATGTCGCTGCTGGTCACCTCGCCATGCACCAAGAGCAGCAGGCCGGCCTTTTGCATGGCTTCCAGCGTCTGGTAGGTCTTGCGAATATCCGTCACGCCGGCGTCGCTGTTGGTGGTGGCGCCTGCGGGGTAGAGCTTGGCGGCCACCACACCGGCATCCTTGGCGCGTGCGATCTCGTCGGCGGGCAGCTTGTCGGTCAGGTAGAGCGTCATCAGCGGCTCAAACTGCATGCCTGCGGGCACCGCAGCCTGGATGCGCGCCTTGTAGGCCAGGGCCTGCTCCGCGGTGGTGACCGGCGGCTTGAGGTTGGGCATGATGATGGCGCGCCCGAACTGGGCCGCAGTGTGCGGCACCACGGTATTCAGGGCGGCGCCGTCGCGCACATGCAGGTGCCAGTCGTCGGGGCGGGTGATGGTGAGGGTGTTAGGGGCGTGCGTCATGGGCACTATTGTCCCAAATCGGGCGCCGCCCCCGCCCCCCGGGCAGACCTAGAACGGAACGAAGTCGCTGGGGTACTTCCAGAAGTCCTTGAGCAGGTAACTCACCGGCAGGTTCAGCGGTTTGTCGTTGGGCGGGATGGCCTTGAGGAACCACTTGTCGTAGATGGGCTGAATTTCCTTGCTCACGATCAGGCGACGCATTTCCTCGTCGATGAGCTTTTTGAACTCCGGGTCGTTCTTGGGCAGCATGATGGCCAGCGGCTCGGTGGTGAGGAATTTGCCCACCACTTTCAGGGCCTCGGGCTTGGCGCGGTTGGCAGCCAGGCCGTAGAGCAGCACGTCATCCATCACAAAGGCGTCGGCCTCGCCTTTTTCCACCATTTCCACGGCCTTGGCGTGGTCCGGGGCTTCCAGAATGGTGATGTGCAACAGGCGCTCGCGGTTGGCCTGTTCGGCAGCCTTCAGCGGCGTGGTGCCTTTGGTCGACACCAGCTTCTTGCCGTACAGGTCTTCAATACGCTCGATCTTGCTCTCGGTGCGCACCAGCATGCGCGCACCGGTGATGAAGTGGGGAATGGTGAAAGCCACCTTTTGGCGCCGTTCCGCGTTGTTGGTGGTGGAGCCGCACTCCAGATCGGCTTTGCCGGTTTCGACCATCGCAATGCGGTTGGCTGGCGTGACCTGCAAGAGCTCCACCGGCATGGCTTTGGCACCGGTTTTCTTGCGCACCGCCTCTGCCAGCTTGAGGCACAGGTCCACGGCGTAGCCCACCGCTTCCTTTTTGCTGTCGAGGTAGGAAAAGGGAATGGACGACTCGCGGTGCGCCACCACCAGTGCCCCGCCCGACGCGATCCGGTCGAGCACGCCCGCATAGCTGCCCCCAGTGGCCAAAACTGCCACACTTACGATGCCGAATAGGCGCCAACCATTGTTTTGCATACAGACTCCAACGACCTTGTAGACCGAAGCTGGCCACTCTAGCCAGCCCCATGTTCCGCCGCCAATGCCGATTGCTTGGGGCGGCATGCAAAACTGGAATGCAACTTCTATGCCGCGCTACCCTGGGTCAAAAGATAGTCCCACAGGGCCTGGGCCGAGCCCTTGGGCGTGCGGGTTTGGGCACGCTGGGCGGCACTCAGGCCGCGGGCCGCCTCGCGACTGGAGAGCCGTTCGCGGTACGCGCGCACCTCCATGGTGATGTTCAGGCCCTTCATCGGGGCCGGCAAGGCGCTCACCAGCTTCTTGGCGCGCAGGTCTTTCTTGACGGCGCTATGGGGCAGAAACGCCACCCCATGGCCTTCCAGGGCCATGGCTTTCAGGCCTTCGGCCATATCGGTCTCGTACACCCGGTCAAAGTGGATGGCCACATCGGCCTGCTTGAGGATCAGCTCCACCATCTGCCCCAGGTAGGCACCAGGCGCATAACCCAGATAGGGCAAAGGCTGGCCCACCTTGCCAGGCAGGGAGAACAGGGGGCGGCCATCGGCGTCAGGTTTGGAGTACGGCGCCACCACCTCCTCGCCCAGGCTCACCATCTCGTAACGGTCGGCGTCCAGCTGGTAGGGCTGCGAGGGGTGGTGGTAGGCGATCAGCAGGTCACAGCTCCCTTCCACCAGGCGCATCACGGCATCGTGCACATTGAGCGCGATCAGCCGACTCTTGAGTGGACCAAATTTCTCGCGCAACTCGGACACCCAGGCCGGGAAGAAGGTGAAGGCCAGCGTGTGCGGCACCGCAAACTCCACCACGTCCTGCGCAGCGGTGGTGTGGCCACGCAGCATGGCGCGCGTGCTTTGCAGGGCCTGCAGCACTTCCAGCGACTGGTCGTAGAGGGTCTCGCCCGCCGGGGTCAGGCGCGTGGGGTAGCTGCTGCGGTCCACCAGATCGGTGCCGGCCCAGGCTTCCAGCGACTGAATACGCCGCGAGAACGCAGGCTGGGTAACGTGGCGCAATTGCGCGGAGCGGCTGAAACTGCGGGTCTCAGCCAGAGACACGAAGTCTTCAAGCCATTTGGTTTCCATGGGGCGCAATTATGCGCGAAACGCATAGATATCGCCAAGCCCGCGCCCATGCCCCCATTTCACGGCCCTTGTCCCTCAAGTGGTTCGCACCCCGCGGCGTTGCATCATGTCCTGCGCCATAGCGTGCAGGGCCGTGCCAGACAACACCGCCTGCGCAGCCGGGTAGGCCAGCCCCTCCTCATGCGCGATGTGCTGGCCATACAAGGCGGCAAACTGATCCAGCGCCCCGGTCTGGCTGACACTCAGGGCCAACACCCCCAGGCGATCTTCGGCAATCGCCAGCAGGACTTCGCGGGCATGGCCCCAGGCAACCTCCATGTCGCGGTGGTCTTGCATGAGAGTGCGCACCAGGGTGCGCAAGCCCGCGTCGGCGCCCAGCAGCAGGGGCGGAAACACATGCAGCTCTTCGTCCTGGTGGTGCAGGGGTGCGGCCACATCGAAGTAGCGCAGCACATCGCGTGCGGCCTGGCGCGCATTGTCGTCACAGCCCACCTCCAGCAGGTGCTGCTGCAGGCGCGCCATCAGCGCCAGGCTGCGCTGCACCCGCTCGTGGCAAGCCTGCAGCAGTTCAAACGGGGCCTCAAAACCGGCCTGCGGTGCCAGAGGGAGCAAGGCCTCAGCCAAGCTGCACCGCCTCACCCTGCGGGTTGAACGGAATGTAGGCCGCAATCTCCCCACGCTGGATGGCCTCCACCATGCGCTGCAGCAAGGGCGCGGCGTCCTCCGCACTTGGTGCCTGCTGACCTTGGCCCGACAAGGCTGCGGCAAACACCATCGCCCAGGGCGGGCCAAACTGCGTGGCTTCCTGCGCAAGTGCCGCGAAAGAGACCACCTCCTCAACCGCCTTGTCCACACACATCAGGGGCACCAGTGCGCCCCCCTGCCCCGACTGGTACCGGGCGCGCTGCGCTTCGTCAGCGTCTTCGGGCAACTCGGCCCCCGCAAACACCAGCAGCAGGCGCTGCGCCGTGGGTTGGGAACGTGCTGCCTGCAGCAATTCATCAAAATTGGAAATCATCACCGAGGTCCTTGGTTTTTTTACCTATCCGGGGCGCCCGTCGCCGCGCCGCCGACCATACCAGCCCACCAGCCTGCCCCCCCAGAGGGCCATGACCGCAAGCCACACACCTGCCACCACTGCCAGCGTGGCTGCGCCCCACATGGCAACGCCCGCGGCCAGAATACGCAATGCCGTGGCCAGCTGCAACAACAGGAAAAGTGACCATACCCACGTATCGGCCACCAAAGCGCGACCACTGTGCCCCGCCGACACGCGGGTCACCATGGCCAACATGAGCGAGGCCAGGCAGCCCATGGTGAGCGCATGCAGGGCCCCCAGCGGCAACACCGGTGTGCCGCTCACCCAGCTCAGCCACTGGCTGGCACCGGCCAAGAGCAGCGCCACACCCAACCACACAAAGCCAATGTGCAGCATGGCCAGCAAGCGGTTCTTGAAGCTTTGCACCAAGCCCCATACATAGGCCAACCACAGCAGCACCACACCCGCCGCCAGCTCCAGGGTGCCCCGCAATAGCAGCCACACCGTGCCCCAGGCAGTGCCCGCAGGCCGCAGCAGGTCCAGCCAGGCGGCCAGTACTTCCAGCACCACCACCGACAGCATCAAGCCCAGCGCCCAAAACGGCCGCAAGGTGGCCACCTGCGGCATGGCACTGGAGGTGAAAAAGGGAATCATGCGGTGGGCCACGACCACGTACACCGCCACCACAAAGCCCCACAGGCCAGTGAGCACACAGGCCAGCGCCACGGCATCGGCGCCGGCCCACACGCTGACGGCCAGGCCCACCAGGCTGGCGCAGCCCACGCCGCAGGCCTGGGCAATCACCCGCGCATGCACAGTGTCCACCACCTGGCTGCGCGCCAACAGGCGCCAAAACATGGCGCTCATCCAGACCAGCCCGCCAAGCGCCAACGCCATGCCGCCCAGCCCCAGCACCGGGTGCACATGCACGCCAGCCAGCCACAGCAACCAGCCCCCGGCTTGCAGCAGCAAGGGGGGCAGCAGTTGCGCAGCCGTGGGCGGCGCCACACCCAGCCATTTGGGACCCGCGGTGAACAGAAAGCCCGAGAAGAACAAAGGGATGAAGCCAAAGGTCATCACCGCCCCATGCACCAGCGAGGGCGACACCACATACGCCAACCCGAAAGCCCCCGTCACCCGGTCCATCTGCACCAGCGCCCACCACAGGCTGGCGGACCACAGCAGCACCATGGCCAGGAAGAAGCCCAGGCGGTGCGGAGCCAGCAGCAAATGGCGCAAGCGCCAATTCGTGTGGAGGTTCATCCACAGGTTCCCACATGGCCGCACTGGGTGCAGTAGTCGCAACCGTCCTTGCGGATCACGGCGTAGGCACCGCACTCACCACACTTCTTGCCCACCATGACCGGGCTGGCGGACGGGGTGCTCAGGCCCAGCCCGTCGTCATCGTCGTCCTCGTCTGCATCGTCGGTGGCGTGCAGCGCAGCAGCGTGCTGTTGGCGCTGCGCAATGATTTGCTGCAGCGCATAGGCAATGGCGGCCACCTCGGAGTCATGCCACAAAGGCACCTGGCTACCGTCCTGCTTGGTGTAGTGGCCCAGGCGTACGGGGCCCCGGTCCCAGGCCACCTTGCGCATGTCACGCAGGGCCCGCTCCAGAAAGCCGCCACGCGCCGCCAGCGAGAGCATGCGCATGCTGGAAGTGATCCACTGCTGCGACTCCCCGCTCTGCCCCAGGGGCATGAAGAACTCGATGGCGCGCTCCAGCGTGCCCTTGCCCACCGGCGTGGGCAGGGGCAGAAAGGACACCACCAAGTACAGGGTCTTGTGGCCCTCCTGCGTCCAGTACTCCACTTTCTCGGCCACGGCCGCCAGCGCACCTTTGGGGCGTTTTTCGATCACAGCCCGCATGGGATCTGCGCCAACAGCTATCAAATCAGGAGCGCTTACGGACTTACTCTCTGTGGATGCAGGCGTGACCTGCAGCACCGAGCCGAGGATGGCGTTGGGCCGGTAGGTCGCCAAGCCCTTGAGCCGCGCCTGCCAGGCCTGCAGGTACAGGCCCTTGAAGTCCTCGTAGGCATAGTCGGCCGGCACGTTCACGGTTTTGGAGATCGCCGTGTCCACCAGCGGCTGCACCGCCTGCATCATGGCAATGTGGTCGGCCGCCGCCATCTCCAGCGCGGACACAAAACTCTCGGGCAGCTGGTTCATATCCCCGCCCTGCGCGCGGTAGACGCGCCAGGCATGGTCTTCCACCGCGTATTCGCTGGTGCTGCCATCGGCCTCGCGCTTCTTGCGCGTGTAGGTCCAGGAGAACGCGGGCTCGATGCCGTTGGAGGCATTGTCCGCAAAGGCCAGGCTCACGGTGCCAGTGGGGGCAATGGAGAGCAGGTGGCTGTTGCGGATGCCGTGCGCCCGGATGTCGGCCTGCAGGCTGGTTGGCAGGCGGCTGGCGAAAGTGCCTTCAGCCAGGTAGCCGTCGGCCTCGAACCGGGGAAAGGCACCCTTCTCCTGCGCCAATGCCACCGAAGCCGTGTAGGCACTGTCGCGCATGCAGGTGGCGATTTGCACGGCCATCGCGCGGCCCTCTGCGCTGTCGTAGCGCAGACCCAGCATGCACAAGGCATCCCCCAGTCCGGTGAACCCCACACCGATGCGGCGCTTGGCAGCCGCCTCGGCCTGCTGCTGGGGCAGGGGCCACACCGTCACATCCAGCACATTGTCCAGCGCACGCACCTGCAGCGCCACCAGCTGGGCAAACGCCGCAAAGTCAAAGGCCGCCGTGCCACCCGCCCCAAACGGGTGCTGCACACAACGCGGCAGGATGATGGGCCCGAGGTCACAACAGCCATAGGCGGGCAGCGGCTGCTCGCCACAAGGGTTGGTGGCTTCTATGGTTTCGCAGTAGGCCAGGTTGTTGTCCTGGTTCATGCGGTCCAGAAACAGAATGCCAGGTTCGGCAAAGTCGTAGGTGGAGCGCATCACCGTGTTCCACAGCGTGCGGGCCGCCAGCGTTTGGTAGACCCACAGGCCATCGCTGCGCTGGTGGGCGCCCTGGGCCAGCAAACTGGCTCCCGGCTTGGCGCGGTGCACCAACTCCCACGGGGCATCGGCTTGCAGGGCCTGCATGAAGGCATCGGGCACCCCGACCGAGACATTGAAATTGTTCCAGCGCCCGGGCGTGCGCTTGGCGGTGATGAACTCCTGCACATCGGGGTGGTCGATGCGCAGCACGCCCATTTGCGCGCCACGCCGCGCGCCCGCACTCTCCACAGTGGAGCAGGACTGGTCAAACACATTGATGTAGCTGCACGGTCCCGAGGCCAGCGAGGCCGTGCCTTTCACATCCGCGCCGCGCGGGCGGATGCGCGAAAAATCGTAGCCCACGCCACCGCCGCGGCGCATGGTCTCGGCCGCCTCGCGCAGGGCTTCATAGATGCCGGGGTAGCCTGCGTCATCCTGGCCCTGGATGCAATCGCCCACGGGTTGAACGAAGCAGTTGATCAGCGTGGCCTGGATGCCGGTGCCCGCCGCACTCATGATGCGGCCCGCACCAATGGCCCCGGCGCGCAGGTTGTCCAGAAACAGGGCCTCGTAATGGGGGCGCTGCGCAGGCACCTCGGCACTCGCCAAGGCACGCGCCACACGGCGGTACACATCATCGGCGCAGGTCTCGCCAACTTTGAGGTACTTTTCGGCCAGCACGTCCTGGCTGATGGGTTGGGGCCTTGTGTCCAAGGCAGGGGCAGAAACAGAAGTCACGAAACGAAATCCTTACTGAGAGAGGGTGCCCGCGGGCACCGGTGAACAAGGGTATGCAGGGCTGGCAGCACCACGGTGGACCAGGCGGTTTCGGCCTCGGCGTTGCTGGGCAGGCGGTGCAGGTCCTTGCGCACGCCGTGCGCTGACAAGTCCACATGCACCGTGGGCACCACGCCCTGTTGGGCCAGCGCATGGCGCACACAGTGCAGCGGGCAACCGTCCAGTGCCAGGATGGCGCGGCCGGACTGGGCCGTGCGCGCCAGCGGCTTGATGCCCGCCCCCACCCCGGCAATGCAAGACATCTCGGCCAACGCCGCATGGTCCAGTCGCAAAGCCATCTGGTTGGACAGCTGGGCGGCACTGGAGCAGCCCGAGCAGGCATAGACCAAGGGCAACTGCGCATAGCGTTGCTGCTGTGCACGCAGGCTGGCGGGGTCACTCATGGCAACTCCTCCGCGGGTACGGTAAAGGTCTGCCCGTCATATTCCACATAGGGCTGGTAGGGGCCGGTGCCGCTGTTGGACGCCATGGAGGCCGGCACAAAACCGGCCTGCTGGGCGTCGAACACATGGATCTCGCCCTCCTCAATCACATAGTGCCAACCGTGCAGCGTGAGGCGGCCGGCCTCCACTTCACGACGCACCATGGGGTAGTCCATCAGGCGCTCCAACTGCAACACCACGCTGCGTTGCTCGGTGCGCAACAGGGCTTCGGGACTGCTTTGTACCGGCAACAGGGCTTCTTGCGCCAGCTTGAGCCAAGCCTGTAGCGCCCGGGCTTCTTCGGGTACGCCCTCGTAGGCCGCGCGGATGGCGCCGCAGTGGCTGTGGCCACACACGATGACACGCTCCACATGCAGACTCAGCACCGCATATTCAATCGCCGCCATGGTGCCGTGCAAGCCGTGTGAGCCATCGTACGGCGGCACCAGGGCCCCGACGTTGCGCACGATGAACAGCTCGCCGGGGCCAGCACCCGTCAGCAGGTAGGGCACCAGGCGCGAGTCGGAGCAGCCAATGAACAGGGTCTTGGGGTGCTGCCCCTGCGCCACCAGGTCCTGGAAGCGCTGCTGGTGCAGCGGAAAATAGTTGGAATGGAAGCGACGCAGCCGCAACAGCAGTTCGTCAGGGGCTGTCGTCGCAACGTTCATTGCACCAGGGGAGAATCGGCACGCTCCAGGGCCACCCCCTCCACCAGCGCCTGACCTACCAGCAAGCTCATGTACTGGTGCAGGGCTTTGGCACGCGATTGCAGGGTGAGCTGTGCAGCAATGCGCTCGCGCACCTCTTCATACGGCGCCTGCTTGCCCTTTCGGCTGCCCAGCACCTGGATGATGTGAAAACCAAAGCGCGTGTGGATGAGCCGCGGGTGCACCCCCAAGCCCAGGCCCTGCTGGGTTTGGTGGAACAACTCATTGGCCAGCTCGGGCGCGCAGTCATGCGGCTGCAGCCAGCCCAGATCCCCCCCCTGGGTGCTGGTGGGGCAGTTGGACAACTCTCCCGCCAGCGTGGCAAACCGGTCGGGCGCCACGTCCTTGCCCAGCAACTCGATCAGGGCTTTTTCGGCCCGCACTGTGAGGGCATGCACATTCACCCCGGGGGTGACGGCAAACAGGATGTGCCGCACATGCACCGCCTGCCCCACCACAAACTGCGCCTTGTTGGCCGTGTAGTAGCGCTGGCACTCTTCGTCGGTGGGCTGGGGGCTGCTGACCGCAGCGTCCACCATGTCTTCCAGCACGGTGCGCTCCGCGTCGCTGAGCACTGGTGTGACCAAGCCCGTGCTGCGTGGCAAGAGGCCCGCCTGCACGGCCTGTTGGCGCAGCAGCTCGGTGTAGGCCAGCTCCTGCAGGGCCTGCGGTTCGGGCTGCTCACCCGGCGCGTGCAAGCTGATGCCATTGATGCTGGCCACGGGGGCCGCACTGAGGGCCGCTGCAGCCGTGGCGCACTGGCAGCTGCCACTGCCGCAGCCGCTGGATGGAGAGGTGGAGGCGTTCATGGAGTGGTCCTTTCAGCGGTGGGTGTGGCTGCGGCTCATGGGCTCACGCGGCGTCATGCCAATGCGACGGCTGCGCACCAACTGGTAAGGGCGCACCAAGTAGGCCACGGTGCCAAAGCCGCTCCACACATGCACCAGACGGGTGAACGGGAAGATCAAAAAGATGGACATGCCCAGGAACATGTGTGCCTTGAAGATCCAACCCGCCTCGGCCAGCAGCTCCGGCGCACCGGCACGCAAGGTCATGATGCGCTGGGCCCACTCGGCCAGCTTCATCATCATGCCGCCGTCCAGGTGCTGGGCCGACAGCGGAATGGTGGCCAGGCCCAGGGCCAGTTGCAACCACAGCAGTACCAGCAGCACGATGTCACTGGTCTTGGAATTGGCACGGATACGCTCATCGCTCAGGCGACGGTGCAGCAAGAGGCTGACGCCAATGAAGCCCAGCAAACCAAACGCCCCGCCCGACACCATGGCCACCAGCTGCTTGGCACCGGCGGTGATGAAGGGCTCATACAGAAAGTGCGGTGTCAGCATGCCAAAGCTGTGGCCAAAGAACAGGAACAGCACGCCGACGTGGAACAAGTTGCTGCCCCAGCGCAACTGCCCAGCGCGCAACAGCTGCGAAGAATCGCTCTTCCAGGTGTACTGGTCGCGGTCAAAGCGCAGCAGGCTGCCGAGCAGGAAAACGCTCAAACAAATGTAGGGGTAAATGCCGAAGAGGAAGTTGTCGAGGTAGTTCATACAGAGACTCCTTGCGCAGCCGGAGCTTTGCGCACGATATGGATAGGCTGGGCGTCGCCCGGGCGGGCCTGCCCCTTGGTACTGCAGCCATCAAACGCTTCGGGCTCGGCCCAGCTTTCGTCCAGTGGCTCGTCCGCCGCAAAGGGCACGGCCTGCACGCGCTGGCCAGACAGCTCCAGCACGGCGGCTACCGCAGCGGCATAAGGGCTGTTGCGCTTGAGCAGCGCGCTGAAGATGGACTGGAGGATGTGGGCCATCTCGCCCAGGAAATCCCGTGCCACGGCAGGTGGCTGGGTGGACGCGAACTCCAGCACCACACACAGGTGATCGGGCAGCTCGTCGGGCGACAGCTGCAGGCCGGCCTTGTCGTAGGTTTGCGCCAGGTCCACCATGGCGGGGCCCCGGTCGCGCGAATCACCGTGCACATGCTCAAACAGGTGCAAGGAGGTCGCGCGGCCCCGGTCGAAGGTCTCCACATACTGGGCCTCCACCTCCAGCGGGTCACCGCGGGACAGCTCGGCGGCCAGACTGCGCAGCTCGGCACGGCGCTCGGCGGGCACAGCGCCCTCCTGGTCCAGTGCCTCCATCAGGGCAGGCAACTGGTCGCGCAGGGCCGCATTGGGGTAGCCCAGCAGCAGCGCCAGGGCGCGCAGGGAATAACGGTTGTCTTTCATGCAGTTCTCCTGGATCAAAGCATTGACTTGATAGGAATGGTGCGCGCCTTGCTACCACCGAACAGGCTGGTCTCCGACGCTCCGTCCGAGCAACCATTGCCAAACGAGAAGCCGCAACCGCCGCGCAGGTCAAACGCGTTTTCTGCGTACTCGCGGTGGCTGGTGGGGATCACGAAGCGGTCTTCGTAGTTGGCAATCGCCATGATCTGGTACATCTCTTCCACCTCAGCCACCGTCAAGCCCGTCTGTTGCAGCACGGCCAGGTTTTCGATCTGGTCCACATGCTTGCTGCGCTGGTAGGCGCGCATGGCCAGCATGCGCTCCAGCGCCCGCACCACCGGACCACAATCGCCCGCAGTCAGCAGGTTGGCCAGGTACTGCACAGGAATGCGCATCTGGGCAATGTCGGGCAACTCGCCGTTGGGGCCGATGTGGCCCGCGTTGGCGGCGGACGTGATGGGCGAGAGTGGCGGCACATACCACACCATGGGCAGCGTGCGGTACTCGGGGTGCAGGGGCAGCGCCACCTTCCACTCCACGGCCATCTTGTAAACCGGGCTCTTGCGTGCGCCTTCCAGCCACGCCTCGGGAATACCATCCTTGCGCGCCTGTGCAATCACCTCGGGGTCGCGAGGGTCCAGAAAGATGTCGAGTTGGGCCTGGTACAGGTCCTTTTCGTTTTCCACACTGGCAGCCTCTGCAATGCGGTCGGCGTCGTACAACACCACACCCAGGTAACGGATGCGGCCCACACAGGTCTCGGAGCACACGGTGGGCTGGCCAGCCTCGATGCGGGGGTAGCAGAAGATGCACTTCTCGGCCTTGCCGGTCTGCCAGTTGTAGTAAATCTTCTTGTAGGGACAACCGGACACACACATGCGCCAACCGCGGCACTTGTCCTGGTCGATCAGCACAATGCCGTCGTCCTCGCGCTTGTAAATGGAACCACTGGGGCAACTGGCCACACACGCCGGGTTGAGGCAATGCTCACACAGGCGGGGCAAGTACATCATGAAGGTGTTCTCAAACTGGCCCACCATGTCCTTCTGGATCTGGTCGAAGTTGGCCAGGTTGGCGTCCTTGCTGCGTTTGCTGAACTCGCCACCCAGGATTTCTTCCCAATTGGGGCCCCACTCGATTTTTTCCATGCGCTTGCCGGTGATCAGCGAGCGCGGCCGCGCGGTGGGGGCCGCCTTGGTCTCCTTGGCCGTCTGCAGATGGTCGTAGTCGAAGGTGAAGGGTTCGTAGTAGTCGTCAATCTGCGGCATGTTGGGGTTGGCGAAGATGCGCATGAGCAACTTCCACTTGCCGCCTTGGCGAGGCTCGATGGAGCCATCGGCCTTGCGGACCCAGCCACCATTCCAGCGGTCCTGGTTTTCCCAGTCTTTGGGGTAGCCGATGCCGGGCTTGGTTTCCACGTTGTTGAACCAGGCGTATTCCACCCCGGGGCGGCTGGTCCAGACGTTTTTGCAGGTGACCGAGCAGGTGTGGCACCCGATGCATTTGTCCAGGTTCAGCACCATGCCGATTTGTGCGCGTACTTTCATAGTCTTGTCTCCTCAGGCCTGGGTGGTTGCGGGTGCTTCGCCGTCGAGCCAGTCGATCTTGCGCATCTTGCGCACCACCACGAATTCGTCACGGTTGGTGCCGATGGTTCCGTAGTAGTTGAAGCCGTAACTGAACTGTGCGTAGCCGCCGATCATGTGGGTGGGCTTGGTCACGATGCGGGTGACCGAGTTGTGGATGCCGCCGCGCGTGCCGGTGATCTCGGCACCCGGGGTGTTGATGATTTTTTCCTGGGCGTGGTACATCATCACCATGCCGGGGTTCACCCGCTGGCTCACCACCGCACGGGCCGCAATGGCACCGTTGGTGTTGAACAGCTCAACCCAGTCGTTGTCCACAATGCCGGCGCTCTTGGCGTCGTCTTCACTGAGCCAGATGACCGGGCCGCCGCGGTTCAGCGTCAGCATCATCAGGTTGTCGGTATAGGTGGAGTGGATCCCCCACTTCTGGTGCGGCGTGATGAAGTTGAGCGAGATCTCCTTGTTGCCGTTGGGCTTGCGGTTCATGATGTCGCCCACCGTCTTCAGGTCCACCGGAGGACGGTAGCTGGAGAGCCCCTCGCCAAACGCGATCATCCAGGGATGGTCCAGGTAGAACTGCTGGCGGCCGGTCAGGGTGCGCCATGGGATCAGCTCATGCACGTTGGTGTAGCCGGCGTTGTACGACACCGTTTCACTCTCGATGCCGCTCCAGGTCGGCGAGCTGATGATCTTGCGCGGCTGGGCCTGGATGTCGCGGAAGCGGATCTTCTCGTCCTCGCGGTGCAGGGCCAGGTGGGTGTGGTCACGACCGGTTTGTTTGCCCAGTGCTTCCCAGGCCTTCACGGCCACATGGCCATTGGTCTCAGGGGCCAGCTGCAGCACCACCTCGCAGGCGTCAATATCGGTGTCGATGCGGGCCAGGCCCTTGGCCACACCCTCGGTGTGTACCTTGCCATTGAGCTCCTTGAGCTGGGCCACTTCGGTCTGGGTGTTCCAGCCAATACCCTTGCCACCGTTGCCGACCTTGTCCAGCAAGGGGCCCAAGGCGGTGAAACGGGCATAGGTATTGGGGTAGTCGCGCTCCACCACCTGGATGCTGGGCGCCGTCTTGCCGGGAACCAGCTCGCACTCGCCCTTGCTCCACTCCGCCACACCAAAAGGCTGGGCCAATTCGGCGGGGGTGTCGTGCATCAGCGGGGTGAGCATGACCTCCTTCTCCACGCCCAGATGGCCCACGCAGACCTCGCTAAAGGCTTTGGCAAAGCCCTTGTAAATCTCCCAGTCGCTCTTGCTCTGCCAGGCCGGGTCCACCGCGGTGGACAGCGGATGGATGAAGGGGTGCATGTCGCTGGTGTTGAGGTCGTTTTTCTCGTACCAGGTGGCGGTGGGCAGCACGATGTCGGAGTACAGACAGGTGGTGCTCATGCGGAAGTCCAGCGTGACCAGCAGGTCCAGCTTGCCTTCGGGCGCCTGGTCGTGCCACACCACTTCGGTGGGCTTGGCTTCTTCGGCCCCCAGGTCCTTGCCCTGCACGCCGTGGGTGGTGCCCAGCAGGTGTTTGAGGAAATACTCATGCCCCTTGCCGCTGGAGCCCAGGATGTTGGAGCGCCAGACAAACATGTTGCGCGGCCAGTTGGCAGGATGGTCCGGGTCTTGGCAGCTCATCTTGAGGCTGCCGTCTTTCAGCGACTGCACCACATGGTCCTTGGGGTCCAGACCCTTGGCTTGGGCATCCCTCACCACTTGCATGGGGTTGGTCTGCAGCTGCGGCGCACTGGGCAGCCAGCCCATGCGCTCGGCGCGCACGTTGTAGTCAATCAGGCTGCCGCCGAACTTGGATTTGTCGGCCAGCGGCGACAAGATTTCTTCCACACCCAGTTTTTCATAGCGCCACTGGTCGGTGTGGGCATAGAAGAAGCTGGTGCTGTTCATCTGACGGGGTGGGCGCACCCAGTCCAGCGCAAAGGCCAGGGCCGTCCAGCCGGTCTGGGGACGCAGTTTTTCCTGGCCCACATAGTGGGCCCAGCCACCGCCGCTTTTGCCGATACAACCGCACATCATCAGCATGTTGATGATGCCGCGGTAGTTCATGTCACTGTGGTACCAGTGGTTCATGGCCGCGCCGATGATGACCATGCTCTTGCCCTGGGTCTTGTCGGCGTTGTCGGCAAACTGGCGCGCCACGGCAATCACCTGGTCACGCTTCACACCGGTGATCTTTTCCTGCCAGGCAGGGGTGTACGGGGTGTCGTCGTCATAGCTGAGTGCAGCGTTCTCACCGGGCAGGCCGCGGGCCACACCGTAGTTGGCCACGGTCAGGTCGAACACGGTAGCCACCAGGGCGTATCGCTCTTCACCGGCCTTGCCGAGCTTGACGCGGCGAACCGGCACCTTGCGCACCAGCACATCGTCCACGGCGGCGCTTTGCTTGTTGGCGTCGAAGTTGGGGGTGTCAATGCCACCAAAGTACGGGAAACCGACCTCGCCCACCTCAAAGTCAGGCTGCGCGCCCTCCATCAGGCTGAGCTTGAGCGTGACCTCGGTGTCTCCCCGGGCCTCTTTGTTTTCCAGATTCCACTTGCCCAGGTCCTCGCGTTCAGCCGCTCCCCAGCGGAAACCGATGGAGCCATTGGGCAGCACCATCTTGTCGTCCTGGTCCAGCGCCACGGTTTTCCACTCGGGGTTGTTGTCCTGGCCGAGCTTGCCGTTGAAGTCGCTGGCGCGCAGGTAGCGGCCGGGCACCATGACCGTGCGGCCATCGGGCAGGGTGCGCTCTTCGAGCTGCACCAGGTTGGGCATGTCGGTGTAGCGGCGCACGTAGTTGTCAAAGTACGCGCTGCGCTTGTTGAAGTAAAACTCCTTGAGGATGACGTGGCCCATGGCCATGGCCACGGCAGCGTCGGTGCCCTGCTTGGGGTGCATCCACAGATCGGCGAGTTTGCTGATCTCGGCGTAGTCGGGGGTGATGGCCACCGTCTTGGCGCCTTTGTAGCGCACCTCGGTGAAGAAGTGGGCATCGGGCGTGCGCGTCTGGGGCACGTTGGAGCCCCAGGCGATGATGAAGGTGCTGTTGTACCAGTCGGCACTCTCGGGCACGTCGGTCTGCTCGCCCCAGACCTGGGGGCTGGCCGGTGGCAGGTCGCAGTACCAGTCGTAAAAGCTCATGCACACGCCGCCAATCAGGCTGAGGTAGCGGCTGCCTGCGGCGTAGCTCACCATGCTCATGGCCGGGATGGGCGAGAAGCCGATGATGCGGTCCGGGCCGTACTGCTTGGCGGTGTAGACGTTGGCGCTGGCGACCAGCTGGTTGATCTCTTCCCAGGTGCTGCGCACAAAGCCGCCCAGGCCGCGCTGCTTTTGCCACTCCAGGCGGGCTTCGGGGTTTTCCACGATGCTGGCCCAGGCGTCCACCGGGCTCTTGGCCACCAGCAGGGCCGCACGCCAGTGCTTGAGCAGGCGCGCGCGGATCATGGGGTACTTCACGCGGTTGGCGCTGTACAGGTACCAGCTGTAGCTGGCGCCGCGTGCACAGCCACGGGGCTCGTGGTTGGGCAAATCGGCGCGCGTGCGGGGGTAGTCGGTCTGCTGGGTTTCCCAGGTGACGATGCCGCCCTTGACGTAAATCTTCCAGCTGCAGCTGCCGGTGCAGTTCACACCGTGGGTGCTGCGCACAATCTTGTCGTGGGCCCAGCGGTCGCGGTAGGCGTCTTCCCAGGTCCGGTCTTCACCGGTGGCCACACCGTGGCCATCGGCAAATTCCTCTTTGGGAGCCGAGAAGTGGCTCAGTCGGTCCAGAAAGTGGCTCATAGGGATACCTCTGCAATCGATTTTTTGGATGGAATCGGGCCGTAGCCCAGGTGGAATATGCGCAAGCAGCTATACATTTGGTAGCAATTCAGTGGTCTTAGGGGTTCTGGATCTCGGCGCCCTTGCGCAGGTAGAACCACCAGTTCAGCACCAGGCACACGGCATAGAAGACGGCAAAGCCGTAGAAGGCGTACTGCGGTGTGCCTGCCTTGATCTGCTGGCCAATCAGCACCGGGGCAATGAAGGCGCCATAGGCGGCCACTGCCGAGGTCCAGCCCAGCACCGGGCCGGCCTGCTGGCGGTCGAAGATGAAGCCCACGCTGCGGAAGGTGGAGCCGTTGCCAATACCGCTGGCCGCAAACAGCACGATGAACAGGCCCATGAAGGCCATGAAGTGTTGTTCGGGGGTAGGCGACTGGTAGGCCTGCAACATCACGTAGCCCACGGCGGCCGATGCCAGCACCATGATGGCGGAGATGATTTGCGTGACGATGGAACCGCCCACCTTGTCCGAAATCCAGCCGCCGATGGGGCGCACGGCAGCGCCGACAAAGGGGCCAATCCAGGCATAGGTGAGAGCCGACGGCGCATTGGGGTTCTTGACCGTGTGCTGCAACACACCCGCAGCATCGGGGATGTGCTGGAAGCCGAAGATCACGGTGATGGCCAGGGGCAGCGCCATGGAGAAGCCAATGAAGCTGCCGAAGGTGACCACATAGAGTGCGGTCATGCTCCAGGTGTGTTTGTTGCTGAAGATGGCGAACTGCTTTTGCACGTTCTCACGCATGGCACCAAAGGCAGCCAGGCGCATCATCAGCACCGCGGCCAGAATGTCCAGCGGAATCGCCACCCACATGTTCAACAGCCCCAGCCCCGTGGGCGCTGGCAGGTACAGGTACAACATGCCGATGGACGGGATGAAGGCCAGCGAGTACAGGTAGATGATCTTGGCAAAAGCCACCACCGGGTTGCCGGTGGCAGGCGACACGGTCTTGAGGTTGTTCATGCCCCACCAGCACAGGATGGACAGGGGAACGAGCGACAACACCCAGGCAAAACCGGCGTTCTGAATCCAGGTGGGGGTGCCCGCAGCAATCTTGCCGAAGATCCAGCCGCTGTCCTTGACCAGGGCTTTGGCCTCACCGCCAAAGGCGCCAAACAGGCCCACCGTCATCACCAAGGGGATGACGATCTGCATGGTGGTGACGCCGAAGTTGCCCAGACCTGCGTTCAAACCCAGCGCCGTGCCCTGCAGGCGCTTGGGGAAGAAGGTGCTGATGTTGGACATGGAGCTGGCAAAGTTGCCGCCACCCACGCCCGACCACAGCGCCATGAGCTGGAACACCCACAGCGGCCACTCGGGGTGCTGCAGCGCCACGCCGGTGCCAATGGCCGGGGCCAGCAGCATCGCGGTGGTGAGGAAGATGGTGTTGCGGCCACCGGCCATGCGGATCAAAAAGCTGGCCGGAATGCGCATGGTGGCACCCGAGATGCCGGCAATGGCGGTCAGCGTGAACAACTCGGCCTGGGTGAAGGGGAAGCCCAGGTTGAGCATCTGCACGGTGATGATGCCCCACATGCCCCAGACGGCGAAGCCGCACAGCAGCGCCGGAATGGAGAGCCAGAGGTTGCGGTAGGCGATGGACTTGCCGGTGCTCTCCCAAAAGCGCTCGTCTTCGGGGCGCCAGTCGGCAATGTCTGCGCGGGATGGACTGTTGGTGTTCATGAAAGGTGTCCTAGTTCTGCAGGGAAAAATTCTTGGCCTGTGCACCCATGACGTGGGCCTTGCGCACCTCGGTCCAATACATCCAGATGAGCGACACCCAGACCACGCCGTACATCAGCATGAAGGCGCTGGAGCGGATGCCGGTCAGGTCCATCAGCACACCAAACAGGATGGGCAGCACAAAACCGCCCAGGCCGCCGGCCAAGCCCACGATGCCGCTGATGGCGCCGATGTTGTGCGAGTAGTCATCGCTGATGTACTTGAAGACGCTGGCTTTGCCAAAGGCCCAGGCAATGCCCAGAATGAACATCAGGCCGGTGAACACATAGACGTTCAGGCCGATGTGGAAGGTGCTGGGGCCGTTCACCGTCATCACGGTGAAATCGGTTTGCGGGTAGGACAGCAGGAACAGGCAGATCCAGCTCACCCACAGCACCCACCAGGTCACGCTGTGGGCACCGTATTTGTCGGACAACATGCCGCCGAAGGCGCGCAACACACCACCGGGCAAAGAAAAGCAAGCGGCCAGCAGGGCGGCCACGCGAATGTCCAGGCCAAACTCGCCCACGTAGTACTGCACCATCCACAGCGCCAGCGCCACATAGCCACCGAACACAATGCTGTAGTACTGGCAGTACTTGATGACCTTGGGGTCCTTCAAGGCCTTGAGCTGTTCCTTGAAGCTGACGTTGTTGGACACCAGGTGGGCGGGATCGCTGTGGCTGAACATCCAGAACAGCACCAAGGTGCCCAGCATGATGGCCGCATACACCTGCGGCACCATGGTCCAGCCGAAGGCGACCAGGATGACCGGCGCGACAAACTTGTTGACCGCCGAGCCCGAGTTGCCCGCACCATAAATACCCATGGCCGTGCCCTGCTTGGCCTTGGGGAACCAGCGCGCCACATAGGGCGTGCCGACCGAGAACGAGCCGCCGGCCAGCCCCACAAACAGGCCGATGGTGATGAAGTGCCAGTACTGGGTGGCGTAGGCCATCATCCAGATGGCGGGCACGGTAATGGCCATCAGCACCGCCATGACGATGCGCCCGCCAAAACGGTCGGTCCAGATGCCCAGCGGCACCCGGATCAGCGAGCCGGTGAGCACCGGCGTGGCAGTGAGTAAACCGAACTCGGTGGCATTGAGGTTCAGCATTTTCTTGATCGGAATACCGATCACGCCAAACATCATCCACACCATGAAGCACACAGTAAACGCCAGTGTGCTGACGATGAGCACCGACCAGGCTTTGCGTGCGTTGCTTAAATCAGAGGCCATATTCCATCTCCTAAGGATGGAATGACTGTCGCGCTTTGGAGGCGGATTGAACATCCGCCATTGGTACTGGCCGCTCAGCGCCAAAGAACTATGTCGCCACAAGGCGGCGTAGTTCTAAAGGAGTAGTCCGAAAGAAGTGTGGCGAAAAACTGATCTGGATCAAACCAGACCGCGGGCGGTGGCGTAGACCGCTGCCTGGACCCGCGAGCTGAGCTGCAACTTGCGCAGGATGTGCTGCACATGCACTTTCACCGTGGTTTCGGCAATGTCCAGCGCGCGGGCGATCAGTTTGTTGCTGTCGCCCCGCGCAATACACGCCAGGATCTCGCGCTCGCGCGCCGACAGGCACTCCAGCCCGCCATCGGCCGGGGCGGGCCCGACCGCCAGCGTGGGCACAGCGGGCGCCGACGCAGGCTTGGCCCGGAAGGCGGCCACAAACTTGGTCATCATCTCGGGGCTGATGACCGATTCACCCGCCATGACCTTGAGCAAGGCGTCGCACAGGTGCTCGGACTCCACCGTCTTGAGCAGGTAGCCATCCGCCCCGGCCTGCATGGCCGCGGCCAGGTCCTGTTCGTCCTCGCTCACCGTGAGCATGAGGATGCGCACACCGGTGAAGGCTTCTTTCAGGGCAGCAATGCCATCCACCCCGCGCACCCCGGGCAGGTGGTTGTCCAGCAAGATCAGCTGGGGGGCCTGACTGCCCGCATAACGCAGCGCCTCGCCCATGTCCGCGGCCTGGGCTACGACCTCAAAACGGCCATCCTGGGACAGCAGGGCTACCAGCCCGCGGCGGAACAGGGAGTGGTCGTCCACCACCATCAGTCGGATAAGCGTCATGTCGGTATTGTCAGTGCAAGGGTGCCGGTACCGACGCGGCCCCCGTCACCGGGTGGGCCGGCAACACCAGACTGACCGTGGTGCCGGCCCCAGGGCGGGACTGCACCTCGACGGTGGCACCAATGCGGGCCGCCCGCTCCTGCATGATTTTGAGACCCACGTGGGACGTGTCGTGCCGGTGTGATGTCTGGAACCCCACCCCATCATCGTGCACGGCGAACCGCCACCGCTCGCCCTTGACCACATCAAGGGAGACTTGTGTGGCCAGCGCGTGTTTGCGGACATTCGAGAGCGCCTCCTGCAGCACATGCAGCACTTGCACCTGTACGTCAGAGGGCAGGGGCAGCCCTTCCCCGGTCACATGCCATTGCGTGGTCAGGCCACTCTGGTGCTTGAACTTCTGCAAGGTCTCCTGCAGCGCGGGTTCGATATCGTCGGTATTGGTGCGGGTGCGAAAGTGCACCAGGAGCTCCCGCACATCGTTGATGCTTTCCTTGAGTCCGGTATCCAGTTCGTCCAGCACCAATTGCACCTGCTCTGCTTGTGCCTTGTGGGTGGCACTGCGCAGCAGTTGCACCTGGATTTTCAGAAAGGCCAGCGATTGGGCGATCGAGTCGTGCAATTCACGCGCCAGCAGGGCACGCTCCTCGCCCACCGCCGCCTCGCGCTCCAGCGCGGCAGCGCGCAGCCCCTCCAGCGCACTGGCCAGGTGGCTGGCCAGTGCGTCGAGCAGCTCCACCTCGTCTTTGGTCAGCTCCACCGTGTGGCGGAAGAACAGGTCGATCTCACCCATCAGGCGCTGCTGCAAGCGCACCGGCACACTCACCAGGCTCTCGTAGCCGGCTTTGACACAGCGGCGCAGGGGCGCGGCCGTGTGGTCGTGGATGGGGATCACGCGTGTGCGTGCATCGGGCTGCAGGCTGCCACAGGCGCAGGCACCTGCCAGCAGGCTGCGTTCTTCCTCCAGCATGTCCTGCGGAAAGCAGTCGGACGCAAGCAAAAGGTAGCGCTGGTTGGCCTCGTCCGACCAGCGCACCGTCACTGCGTCCGCCTTCATCACCATGCGCACCCGCTGCGCAAACCCGCGCGACATCTCTTCGATGGAATTGGCCCCCGCCAAAAACGCACTCACCTCGTACAGGGCCTCGATGCGTGCGCGCTGCGCCTCGATCCGCTGGGTCTTGGCGACCACCTGGGCCTCCAGCCCGTCGTACAGGGCCTGCAGCTGGGTCGACATGCGGTTGAAGCCCTGTGCCACCTGGCCAAACTCGTCTTGGTTGTCCACCTCGATGCGGGTGCCGAAGTCCCCGGTCTCCACCTTGCGCAGCCCCTGCTGCAATTGCAGCAGCGGGTTGATGACATACAGGTAGCCGGTGTAGAGCATGAGCACCGCCCCGCCAATGGCCAGTGCCATCATGACGAACTGGAACAGATTGAGGATGGCGGTGAGCCGCGCGAGCTGGTGTTCGATGGCCAGCACCAGCGCATCGATGGCGGCCACAAACTCCTCGGCGGCGTACAAAGAAGCCTTGGCCGTGGGCGGCGGCTCCCCTGCCCACAGGCTGCGCTGCACGGACCACAGCTGGTTCACCGCGACAAAACGCCCCCGCACCCCCGTATCCCAGGGCACAAACAGCGGGCGAGAGGGGTCTCCGGTACGCAGCAACTCCAGGCTTTGGTCAAACTGCCCCACCAAAGCCAACACCTCCGTGCGCGGCAAATCCGCTTGCAAGGCGCTGGCCAGCCGCCAGGCCTGCATGCGCATGCGTCCGGCCTCGTTGACCGAGGCCGCTCCCCCCTCCAGCTGCCAAGTGACCCACAACGTCAGGCCAATCGACATGAGCGCGACCACCAGCAGGCTGGCGCCAATGCGGATCAGCTTGGTGGACAGGGAGGCGGCGCGGGATCTGGACATGCGCAAATTATGCGCGGCCGGGTCACGCGCCCCGCAGCAAGGCCTCGAAGCGTGTGCGGGTGGCCGGTGCCACCGACGCCAGCACCTGCGCATACGGGGTCTTGTGCCGTGCCAGCAGGCGGGCCGAGGCCACGGCCTTGGAACGGCAATACCAGTGGCAGGTGTGCTGCATCAGGAACAGTTCGGCCGAGAGGGTGAAGGCCTTGGCCTTCTGGCTGCGCTGGGCACGGTTGTCCACCGCATCGGCAATTGCTTGGGCATGGAGGGCAAACGCCTGGCGCAGGTCGAACGTGGCCGCGGGAAACAGGGTGCTGGCAAAGGGCAGCGCGACGGGCAGCTTGCTGACCCGGGTGAGCGCCGCGTCTTCACGCGCAAACTCGGCGGCAAAGGCCTGGAACTGGTCGCGCAGCTTGACTTCCTGCGCATCCAGAAAACTCCATACCTGGGCCTGGCGCTCGGCATCGGCCTCGCCCAGTGCGCGCAAGTAGCCCTCGGTCAGGCCTTCCATGAGTTTTTCGATGTCGTAACGCGCCAAGTGGTTGCCCAGCAAGCCAATGCGACGGCGCTGGTCGCGGTTTTTGAGCACCCACACGCCCATCACCAGCGCGGCAAAAATCAGAAGGTCCATAGAGCAAACAAGAGTCAGAAAAGCGGAGGAGAAGCCGTGGGCGCAGAGTGTACGCGGCCCGGCAAAGCCCCTGTTTTGTGCAAAAAATGCTATTAATTAAGGAGCTGTTTGCGCAATAACCACGGGGGCCAGAGGCCAAAAACGCCCTTAAATCACTCCGCGCTCTGCTGCAAGGCCCACATGGCTGCGTAGCGGCCGTTGGCGGCCAGCAGCTGGGCGTGGGTGCCGCGCTCGATGATGTGGCCGGCGTCCATGACCAAAATCTCGTGCGCGTCCACCACGGTGGAGAGCCGGTGGGCGATAACCAGCGTGGTCTTGTTCTGCGACACGCCAGCCAGCTCAGCCTGGATGGCGCGCTCGTTGGCGCTGTCCAGTGCGCTGGTGGCTTCGTCAAAAATCATCACCGGCGGGTTCTTCAGCAGGGTGCGGGCAATCGCCACGCGCTGTTTCTCGCCACCGCTGAGCTTCAGGCCGCGCTCGCCCACCATGGTGTCGTAGCCCTTGGGCGCCGCAGCAATAAAGGCGTGGATGTGGGCGGCCTTGGCGGCAGCCTCCACCTCGGTGCGCGTGGCGCCGGGGCGGCCGTAGGCGATGTTGTATTCCACGGTGTCGTTGAACAACACCGTGTCCTGCGGCACGATGCCAATCGCCTGGCGCACGCTGCTTTGCGTGACCTGCTTGATGTCTTGCCCGGCGATAGTGATGCGGCCCTGCTGTACGTCGTAAAAGCGGAACAGCAGGCGCGCCAGCGTCGATTTGCCCGAGCCACTGGGGCCCACCACGGCCACGGTTTTGCCTGCCGGAATCTCGAAGCTGATGCCATGCAGGATGGTGCGTGCCGTGGTGCCTGCGGCAGCGGTGCTGCCCGCCGGGTCATAACTGAAGGTGACGTTCTCAAACCGCACGGCGGCATCGGCGCCACTGGCAGCCAGCTGCAGCGCCTGGGCGCCGGGCACGTCGGCAATCTCGCGTTCACGCTCCATCAGCGTGAACATCTTTTCCAGGTCGGTCAGGCTTTGCTTGATCTCGCGGTAGATCACGCCCAGAAAGTTCAGCGGAATGTAGAGCTGGATCATGAAGGCGTTGACCATGACCAGGTCGCCCAATGTCATGCGCCCCTCCACCACGCCCTGCGTGGCGCGCCACAGCATGGTGACCAGGGCCACGGCGATGATGAGCTGCTGCCCGGTGTTGAGCAGGGAGAGCGTGGTCTGGCTCTTGACGGCGGCGCGGCGGTACTTCTCCAGGTTTTCGTCGTAGCGCCGGGCTTCAAACTCTTCGTTGTTGAAGTACTTCACCGTTTCGTAGTTGAGGAGCGAATCGATGGCGCGGCTGTGGGCCGTGCTGTCCATGTCGTTCATCTTCTTGCGGAACTGGGTGCGCCATTCGGTCACGGTGATGGTGAAGGCGATGTAGACGCCCAGCGCCACGATGGTGATCCAGGCAAACCAGACATCGAACTTGACTGCCAAGAGCGTGAGCACCAGCGCCACCTCGATCAGCGTGGGGATGATGCTGTAGAGCGAATAGCTGATGAGCGAGTGCACACCGCGCGTGCCGCGCTCGATGTCGCGAGTCATACCGCCGGTCTGGCGCTCCAGGTGGAAGCGCAGGCTCATGGCGTGCAGGTGGCGAAACACCTGCAGGCTGATGCTGCGCGCCGCACCTTCGGTGGCCTTGGCAAACACCAACTCGCGCAGCTCGGTGAACAGCGAGGTGGACAGGCGCAACGCGCCGTAGCCCAGCAGCAGCGCGGCCGGCACCACCAGCAGTGCGGCGGGGTCGCCCGGCTTCAGTGTCATGGTGTCCACCAAATTCTTGAGCAGCAGCGGCACCCCCACGTTGGCCAACTTGGCGCCCACCATAAAGGCCAGCGCGGCGATCACGCGCCATTTGTAGGCCCAGAGGTAGGGAAAGAGGCGACGCAGCGTGTCCCAATCCGACTTGGGGGGCACCGTGGCTGCGGCACCCGTGGCAGAAGCGGGGGCCATGGGGGCGGCGGCGGGAATACCTGAGGGGCGCATGGGGGACAATCCGGGATAAGTTTCAAGTCAGGATTGTGCCCATGTCTACCAATGCAAGCCCATTGCTCGTTCAATTACCCACAGACCAGGAACTGGTGCTCAAAGTCATCCCCATGCCCGGTGACTGCAATGCCAATGGCGACATCTTTGGCGGCTGGGTCATGGCCCAGGTCGACCTGGCCGGCTCGGTGCTGCCCGCCCGTTACACCCAGGGCCGCATGGCCACGGTGGCGGTGAACGAGTTTGTCTTCAAACAACCCGTGCGCGTGGGTGACATCTTGAGCTTCTTCAGCAAGGTCAGCCGCATCGGCCGCACCTCCATCACCGTGAAGGTGGAGGTCTATGCCGAGCGTTTTCGCAGCCAGGGGCAGTACATCAAAGTCACCGAGGCGTCACTGACCTATGTGGCCATTGACGACAAGGGGCAGCCCAGAGAGATCCCGGTTCGCGCCATTTGATGCTACAAATTACGTAGCTGCCTGCGCAATATCCACGGGCAATACAGGCCTGTTTCTTATAAATCTCGCGCCACAAGAAAAACGATGCTCACAGCCCTGCGCTAAGGGTCTACGAGATCAGTGAGAACCCTATCGGTAAAAAAGGGGGCTCCCGCTATAACGGAACTGCACAACACGAGGAGGCAAGGTGCAGTTCCTTCAATTGCTGATCAGCGGCGTCGCACAAGGGTGCATTTACGGCCTGATCGCACTGGGCTTCGTGCTCATTTACAAAGCGACCGAGACCGTCAGCTTCGCCCAGGGTGAGCTGATGATGTTGGGCGCTTTTGGCGGCCTGGCGGGCATGACGTTGCTGGGCTTCCCCTATTGGGTGGCGGTGCCCAGCGCCATCGTCGCCATGGCGGCCTTCGGCATCGTGCTGGAGCGTGTAGTCATCCGCCCCATCCTTGGTCAGCCCGCCTTTTCCATCGTCATGCTGACCATCGGCATCGGTTATGTGGCGCGTGGCCTGATCACCATGATCCCCGGCATGGGCACCGACACCAACGCCCTGCCCGTGCCCTACAAGGACGAAATTCTCAAATTCGGCGGCAACGAGATGGGCATTGGCGCGCTGGTGCTCAACGTGGAACACCTGGTCATCATCGGCGCCACCGGCGTTTTGTGCGTGTTGTTGTTTGCCCTGTTTCGCTACAGCAAGCTGGGCATTGCCATGCAAGCGGCTTCGCAAAACCAGCTGGCGGCCTACTACATGGGCATTCCGGTGCAGCGCCTCAATGGCCTGGCCTGGGGCTTGGCTGCAGCCGTTGCCGCCATTGCCGGCGTCTTGCTGGCCCCCATCACCTTTGTGCACGCCAACATGGGAATGATTGGGCTCAAGGCCTTCCCGGCCGCCGTGGTGGGCGGCTTTGGCAGTCTGCCCGGTGCCATCGTGGGCGGCCTGGTGATTGGCCTGGTCGAGTCCTTTGCCGGCTTCTACCTGCCCGACGGCTTCAAGGACACCGCAGCCTATGTGGTGGTGCTGGTCATGCTGATGGTCAGGCCCAACGGCCTGTTTGGCGAACAGCTCAGAAAGAAAGTATGAAAAGAGCCCAGGTAGAGGCCAGCCACCCCACGCACCAGGGCTACCGCGGAACCGGCTTTGCCGGGCCGCTGGTAGCGCCCCCTGAGGGGGAGGCGCCACAGGCGCTTCGGGGGGGGGCACGGTGAGATTCATATTCAAAACGGACTACGCGCAGGACATCAACCTTGCCAAACATGGCGGGCATGTGTTCTGGTACAGCGCGCTGGCGGTCTTTCTGCTGGCCGCCCCCTGGATGCTCGCCGAATACAGCCTGGCCCAGCTCAATCTGGTGCTGATCTATGCCGTGGCGGGCCTGGGGTTGATGCTGCTGGCCGGATTCACTGGGCAGTTTTCGCTGGGGCATGCGGCATTTTTGGGCGTGGGGGCTTACGCCCAGGCCTACCTCACGGCAGCGGGCTTGCCCTTCTTTCTGTCGCTGGCCGTGTCGGGCTTCTTGTCGGCCCTCATCGGCATCGTGGTGGGCCTGCCGGCCCTGCGGCTCAAGGGCATTTACCTGGGCATGGCCACGCTGTCGTTTGGTTTCATCATCGAAGAGGTGTTTGCGCGCTGGGAGTCGGTCACCGGCGGCAATGCGGGCAAGTCGGTCGCCGCCATCAAGCTGCTGGGCTATGACCTGGGCAGCGGCGCCGGTTTTTACTTTGTGTGCCTGCTGGTCACCGTGGTCTGCACGCTGGGCATCCTGAACCTGCTGCGCACACCCACGGGCCGGGCCTTTGTGGCCATCCGCGACTCCGAGATATCGGCCCAAAGCATGGGTATCCACCTGGCGTATTACAAGACCCTGTCGTTTGCCATTTCTGCGGCACTGGCGGGCGTGGCCGGAGCCCTGTATGCGCACAACCTGCGTTTTATTTCGCCCGACCAGTTCAACCTGCTGCAGTCGATCGACCTGTTGCTGATGATCGTGATCGGCGGCCTGGGCTCCATCCACGGCGTGTTCCTGGGGGCCATCTTCCTGATCATCCTGCCGCAGGGCATTTCGGCCGTGAAAGAGTTTTTGCCGGAGTTCATTGGCCAGGCACCGGGGCTCAAGAGTGTGATCTACGGCAGCATGCTGATCATTTTTGTGCTGTTTGAACCCATGGGCCTGTATGGCCGCTGGCTCAAGGTGCGCACCTATTTACAGATGTTTCCGTTCTACCGCAAGGGCATGTTCAAGCGGCAGAAATCGTTCCAGAAATCGGACCGGCTGAAATGAAGAACGTCGCCCCCACGCTCCACCGCTTCCGCGGGTCGCTGCCCCCCGAAGGGGGCGCTCCCGCCTTGGGGCGGCCCGGCGGCGTTCAAGGCCTCTCTTTATGACTGATACCCTCCTTTCTGCCAACAACCTCAGCGTGCGCTTTGGCGGCGTGCTGGCCGTCAACAACGTGAGCTTTGACGTGAAGCAGGGTGAGGTGTTCACCCTGATTGGCCCCAACGGCGCCGGCAAAACCACGGTGTTCAACCTGATCAGCCGCATCTACACCCCGACCACGGGTGACATTGACTACCTGGGCCCGCAGGGCACGCTCAAACTGACTGCGCAGCCGCCGCAAGACGTGGCCTCGCTGGGCATTGCGCGCACCTTTCAGAACATCGAGCTGTTTGAACACGCCAGTGTGCTGCACAACCTGCTGATAGGCCGCCACACCCACCGCAAGACCGGGTTGTGGCAGGACCTGTTGTTCACCCGCGCTGCGCGCGAGGCCGAATTGCGTGCCCGCGAGAAGGCCGAAGAGGTGATCGAGTTTCTGGACCTGCAGCACTACCGTGACTCGCTGGTGGCCGGCCTGCCCTATGGCGTGCGCAAGGTGGTGGAGATGGCCCGCGCCCTGTGCACCGAACCCAAACTGCTCTTGCTGGACGAGCCGTCCAGCGGCCTGAATGTGGAAGAAACCGACGACATGGCGTTCTGGATCCAGGACATCAAACACGAGCTGGGCATCACCGTGCTGATGGTGGAACACGACATGAGCCTGGTGTCCAAAGTGAGCGACCGCGTGCTCGCCATGAACCAGGGCGAGGTGCTGGCCATGGGCACACCGCGCGAGGTGCAGACCGATCCGGATGTGGTGGAGGCCTATCTGGGGTCTATTGACGATGTCTCGTCCCTGCGCCGCCAAACCCAGGGAGTGAGCGCATGAGCACCCAGCCGCCGCCCATCAGCGACCAACCGGTGCTCAAGCTGCTCAACGTGGAAAGCGCGTATGGCCCCATCAAGGCCATCCGTGGTGTGAGCCTGCAGGTGCGCCGCGGCGAGATTGCCACCGTGTTGGGCAGCAACGGCGCGGGCAAGACCACCATCCTCAAAACCATCTCCGGCATCATCGACCCGTGCAAGGGTTCGGTGGAGTTCAAGGGCGCGGACATCACCGCCAAAGACCCGGCGTATATCGTGCAGGAGGGACTGAGTCATGTACCCGAGGGGCGGGAGGTGTTTCCGCTGCTGAGTGTGCGCGACAACCTGCTGATGGGCGCCTACACCCGCTCCGACCGCGACGGCGTGGCCAAGGACATCGAGACGGTGTACGGCTACTTCCCCATCCTCAAAGAGCGCGCCACACAGGATGCCGGCCTGCTCTCGGGCGGGCAGCAGCAGATGCTGGCGATCAGCCGCGCGCTGATGGCAGACCCCGATCTGATCCTGCTGGACGAGCCCAGCCTGGGCCTGAGCCCGAAGCTCACGAAGGAGATCTTCGAGATCGTGGTGCGCATCAACCGCGAGCGCGGCACCACCATCCTGCTGGTGGAACAAAACGCCAACATGGCGCTCAACGCCGCGGACTACGGCTATGTGCTGGAGAACGGCCGCATCGTCATGGAAGACACCTGCGCCCACCTGCGCGAGAAGGACGATATCAAGGAGTTCTACCTCGGCATGAAGGAAGACGGCGTGCGCGGAGAGCGGCGCTGGAAGAAAAAGAAGACATGGCGGTGAATACATGAGCGGACTTTGGGATACCTCACACATTCAACCGCGCAATGACATCGTCATGGCGGGCGAGACCATTCCGGCCATGTTCTGGAACGCGGTGCAAAGCCGCGGCCCAAACATCTGGCTGCGGCAAAAGCATCTGGGCCTGTGGCGCAGCTGGACCTGGAACCAGACCGCCAATGCCGTGCGCGAGATTGCCGGCGGCTTGATGAGCCTGGGATTTCACCAAGGTGATACGGCCTCCATCCTGGCCAATACCGTGGTGGAGTGGGTCTGGGCCGATCTGGCGGTGTTGTCCGCCGGTGGCGTGTCCAACGGCATTTACCCCACCGATGCAGCCAGCCAGGTGCACTACCTGTGTGAAGACTCGTCCACCAGCGTCCTGTTTGTGGAAGACGACGAACAACTCGACAAGGCCCTGGAAGTGCGCGACCAGTGCCCCAAGCTGCGCACCATCGTGGTGTTCGACATGGAGGGCCTGCGCGGGCTGGACGACCCAGGCGTCATCAGCCTGGATGCGCTACGCGCACTGGGCCGCGCCTACAACGCCACCCACCCGCAGGCGGTGCAGCAGCGCGTGGACGCCTGCAAGCCCCAGGACCTGGCGATTCTGGTCTACACCTCGGGCACCACCGGCAAACCCAAGGGTGCCATGCACTTGCACCAGGGCCTGGTCTACACAGTGCGCGGTTTCAACACCCTGATTGCCCAGAGCGACCAGGACGAACGCATGTGTTTTCTGCCGCTGTGCCACATTGCCGAGCGCATGGGCGGCGAGTACTTCGGGCTGTACACCGGGGCCAAGCTCAATTTTGTAGAGAACCCAGAGACCATTCCCGAGAACGTGCGGGAGATTGCCCCCACGGTGTTCACCGCCGTGCCGCGGGTGTGGGAGAAGTTTTATTCCGGCGTGATGATTGGGCTGAAGGAGGCCGGCTTCATCCAGCAGGCCGCCTATGGCTGGGCGATTGGCGTGGGCACCCGTATTGCCGAACGGGTCCTGGCCGGTCAGTCCGTGGACGGTTGGTTGAAGTTCCAGTTCCGCGTCGCGCAGGTGCTGGCACTCAACAATGTGCGCAAGCTCATTGGCATCCACCGTGCACGTTTTCTGGTCACCGGGGCGGCGCCCATTTCTCCCGATCTGGTGCGCTGGTACCTGGCGTTGGGCGTGCCCATGCTGGAGGTGTGGGGCATGACCGAGACCTGTGGCGCCTCTACCGGCGTGCCGGCCGACAAGATCAAACCCGGCTCCATCGGCCCGGCGGCTGGCTTTAACGAGGTGAAGCTGGACCCGGTGACTGGTGAAATTTTGGTGCGGGGCAAAAACGTCTTTGCCGGCTACCTGAACCTGCCCGAGAAAACCGCCGAGACCCTCACCCCGGACGGCTGGCTGCACACCGGCGACGTGGGTGTGCAGGACGAAGATGGCTTCTTCCGCATCACCGACCGCATGAAGGACATCATCATCACCGCGGGCGGCAAAAACATCACGCCCAGCGAGCTGGAGAACGACCTGAAGTTCTCGCCCTACATCACCGATGCGGTGGTGATTGGTGACAAACGCGCCTACCTGACGGTGATTGTGATGATCGACCAGGAAAACGTGGAGAAGTTCGCCCAGGACGCCGATGTGCCCTTCAGCAACTATGCGTCCCTGACCCGTGCCACCGAGGTGCAGGCCCTGATCCAGGCCGAGCTGGACCGGGTGAACAAGAAGTTTGCACGCGTGGAGCAGATCAAAAAATTCTTCCTGCTGGAAAACCAGCTCACGGCAGAAGACGAGGAACTCACCCCCACCATGAAGCTCAAACGCAAGCTGGTGGAAAAGAAATACGAAGCCCAGATAGAGGCCATGTACCGCTGAAAGGCTGTCGGCTTTCAGCATCCCTTTCAACAACGAGGAGACACAACCATGAAACTGCGTACCGCGATCGCACTGGGCACCCTGGCCCTGACGGCGACCCTTGCCAGCGCCCAGCAAGGCGTCGGCAAAGACGAAATCTTGCTTGGGTCCATCCAGGACCTGTCTGGCCCGCTGGCCGGTTTTGGCAAACAGGCCCGTGCCGGCATGTTGCTGGCCGTGGACGAGATCAATGAACAAGGTGGCATCAACGGCCGCAAGGTCAAGCTGCTGGTTGAAGACTCTGGCTACGACCCCAAAAAAGCCGTGCTGGCCGCCCAGAAACTGGTCAACCAGGACAAGATTTTCATGATGGTGGGCCACATCGGCACCGCCCAGAACATGGCGGCCATGCCGGTGCAGTTCGAGAAGAATGTGGCGAACTTCTTCCCCATCACCGCGGCGCGCGAAATGTACGAGCCCTTCCACAAGCTCAAGTACTCGTTTGCAGCCCCCTACTACGACCAGATGCGTCTGGCCGTGCCCAAGCTGGTGAAGGAAAAAGGTGCCAAGAAGGTCTGCACGCTGTACCAGGATGACGACTTCGGCCTGGAAGTGCTCAAGGGTGGTGAAGACGGCCTGAAGACCATCGGCATGGAGTTCGCCGAGAAAACGTCCTACAAACGCGGCGCCACCGACTTCTCGTCGCAAGTGTCCAAGCTGCAGGCCAGCGGTTGTGACTTTGTGGTGCTGGGCACCATCATCCGTGAAACCATTGGCGCCATTGGTACTGCCCGCAAGCTGGGTTACAACCCCACCTTCATCGGGTCCAGCGCGGCCTACACCGACCTGATCCACAAGATCGGCGGCAAAGCCATGGACGGCCTCTACGCCACCATGACGGTGCAAAACCCCTACACCGATGAACAGTCCCCCAGCATCCGCTTCTGGGCCAACAAGTACAAGACCAAGTTCAACGAAGATCCCACCGTGTTCTCGGTCTACGGCTACCTGATCATCAACACCTTTGCCACTGCCGCCAACAAAGCCGGCAAGAATCTGTCGACCGACAGTTTCATCAAGGTGATGGACAGCACCACCATCCAGCCAGACATGTTTGGTTCGCCGCTGCAAACATTCACCGCCACCAAACGCCTGGGCAGCGGGACATCCCGCCTGTCGCAGATCACGGATGGCAAGTGGAAGGTGATGTCGGACTACATGGGCGACACCGCAGCCAAGAAATAAGGGCGCATTCCCTCGCAGCAAAAAGCCACCGCGAGGTGGCTTTTTGTTGTGGGGCTGCCGGCCTGTTGCAACCGGAGTAACCGCGCTTCAAGCACTCCAGGTGTTGCCGGTTCCGGCCTGCGCAAAGCTGGCGTACTGCTGTGCTGCCTTCTGCAGCGCGTTGTGCTGCAGCTGCAACACCGTGGCCTTGCTGGACAGGGTATTGACCGTGTTGCCAATGCTTTCCCCACTGGCCAACTCTTTGGTGGCCACCTTGTCCACCAGTTTGCCCAGTTTGGACAAGGTGCCCAATACCCCCGAGGGCGAAGCCTTGAAGGCAGCGTCCAGTTTCGCCGTGTCCAGCGTCAGGGTTCCGTCGCTGGCTTTGGTGAACCCCATCTGGCGCAACGCATCCACCCGGGAGAAGTCGGCGGTCATGGCACGGGTCATGCCCCGGCTGAGGCGTTCCACCCCGCTGCTGGCAGCGGCCGCCGATTGGGTGGAAGCCACCATGGTGTTGAAGGTGCTGACGAAGCTGTTCAGGGCTTTTTTAACCTCGTCGCTGGTGGCGCTGTCCTTCAGGGTGCCCAGGCCCGTGGCGGCGGTCTGGCTGGCGGCCACCGCGGCCTTGAACTTGCCCAGGGTAGAAAGGCTGGCAGTGGCCGTGTTCAGCAGGGTTTGCAGTTTGCCGCTGGACTTTTGCAAACCCGCGGTGATGGGGTCGGCCTTTTCAGCGGCCTGGGCCGCAGTCTGGCTGCTGGTGGCAGTGCTGGCGCGCGCACTGCCCAGTGTGGTGATGGTCATGGTGGCTCCCTGTGCAAGGCGGAATCTTGTCCAATCCCGCCCAGCGCAAAGCGCCGATGTGGCACCAGAAGTCGGCGCATTTCACCAAAATGCAATAAAACAGGGCTTTAGCGCTCTTGGGTACTGCGCCAACAGCTCCTGTTTTGATAGCAATCAGGAAACGATGTAGGCGGCCGAGGCCGTCGAGAGCAGTTTGCCGTCGGCCCCCAGAAACTCCATGCGTGTGGAGGCCACGCGCGAGCCCAGGCGCATCACCTCGGCATGCAGGTCAAAGTGCTCGCCGATGCCGGGGCGCAGGTAGTCCACACGCAAGTCAATGGTGCCCAGCTTGGCAAAGCGGTGCAGGCGCTGCTCGGGCGCCTCGTGCATATGGCGCGCGCCTATGGCCGCCATCACCGCCAGGCCGCCCATGGCGTCCAGCCCGGCGCTGATGACGCCGCCGTGGATGCGGTTGTAGCTGTAGTGGCCCACCAGCTCGTGGCGCATGGCGATGCGCGCCGTCACCTTGGTCGGGGTAATGCTGGTGATCTTGAGACCCAGCACCTGGTTGAAGACAATGCTTTCTTCAAAAATGCGGGTCAGGCCTGCAATGAACGCGGGCTCGAACTGCAGCGCCGCGTCTGGCGCCACATCAACAGAGGGGGTTTTAGGCATGGGGCATTGTCACAGGCCGAGCTGACGACCGGCCAACTCTTTCATGATCTCTTCGGCCCCACCGCCAATCATCATGACCTTGACCTCGCGGTAAATGCGCTCGCAGGCGGTGCCGCGCATAAAGCCCATGCCGCCCAGAATCTGCACGCCCTGGTCGGCGCAGAACTGCATGGTTTGGGTGGCGTGGTTTTTCAGCAGGCACACCTGCGCCACCCACTCTGCGCCTTTGGCGGATTTGTCGCCGCGGTCCCCGGCATCTGCGCGGGCCGATACCGCATGCAGCCACGCCCGCGTGGACTCGATGCGCATCTTCATGTCCATGAACTTGTGGCGGATCACCTGGTGGTCGATGAGCGCGTTGCCAAAGGTCTTGCGCTGCTGCGCCCAGGCCAGGGCCTCGTCATAGCAGCATTCGGCAAAGCCCAGCGCCATGGCCGCCATGGAGAGGCGCTCGCCGTTGAAGTTGGTCAGGATGATCTTGAAGCCCGTGCCCTCTTCCCCTACCAGGTTGCTGGCGGGCACGCGCACATTGTCAAACCGCAGATGCGCCGTGTCGGAGCACAACCAGCCCATTTTTTGCAGCGGGCTGCGTGACAGCCCCAGCGCGTCGCCAGGCACCATGAGCATGGAGATGCCCATAGCCCCTTTGTTCTGCAGGTCGGTGCGCACGGCCACCGTGATCCAGTCCGCACGCATGCCGGAGGTAATGAAGACTTTTTCGCCATCCACCACATAGTCATCACCCTCGCGGCGCGCGGTGGTTTTGAGGGCCGACACGTCGGTGCCTCCGCCGGGTTCGGTGATGGCCAGTGCCGCAATCTTTTGGCCGGCCAACACATCGGGGATCACACGCTGCTGCAACGCAGGTGAGCCATGGCGCAGCACCGGCGGCAAGCCAATGTTGTGGCTGAACAGGCTGGCCATGAGGCCGCCACTGCCACCGGTCCGGGCCAGCGCAATCGTCATGGCGTTGCGCAAGGCCCAAGGCGCTGGCGTACCGCCAAACGCCTCGGGGTAACCCAGCCCCAGCCACCCCAGAACGGCGGCGCGCTGGTAGAGCGCTCGTGGAAATTCGCCCGCCGCCTCCCAATCATTCAGGTGCGGAGCCACCTCGGTGCGGATGAAGCGGCGCGCCGCCTCTTCCACCGCGGCAATGTCTTCGGGCCCGACGTCCCCCAGCGTGTCCACGGCCGCGCTCATGGGGTGAACACCTTGGGCAATTTGGCACGGTGAAAGCCATTGAAGGGTTTGATGCCGTCGCGCGCCTGTGCTTTGTCATCGGCCACCCGCATCGGGTAGCCCAAACGCGCCTGCGGGCGGGCACCGTCGATGCGCAGCGTGCTGCCGCTGATGAAGGAGGCTGCCGGACTCAGCAGAAAGACAATGCCGGCAGCCGTTTCGGCCTCGGTGCCAAAGCGGCCCAAGGGCACGGTCTTGGCCATCTCGCGCACCATGGGCGCCATTTCTGCCGGATAGTGGTCCATGCCGCTGGAGGCGATGTAGCCTGGCGCGACCGCGTTCACGCGCACACCACGGTTGGCCCATTCCACCGCCGCGGTCTCGGTAAAGCTCACCATGCCGGCACGCGCTGCGCCGCTGTGCCCCATGCCGGGCATGGAGCCCCACATGTCGGCCACGATGTTGACGATGGCGCCGCCATGTTTGGCCATGGTCTGGGTGTAACACTCGCGCGACATCAGAAATCCGCCCGTGAGGTTGGAATGGACGACCGCCTCCCAGCCCTTGGCAGTGATCGCCTCCAGCGGCGTCATGTACTGGCCACCCGCGTTGTTTACCAGCCCGTCAATACGCCCATGCTGGGCCAGAATGTCGGCCACGGTGTGTTTGACGGTGTCTTCCTGCCGGATGTCGCAGCTGTGGGTGGTGGCGCTGCCGCCATCCTCTGCAAGCTCGGCCTGCACAGCCTGCAGCTTCTCCAGCTTGCGCCCCACCAGCGCAAGCTTGGCGCCCAGTGCTGACAGCTCGTGCGCCACACAGCGCCCGATACCGGAACCACCGCCGGTGACCACCACCACCTTGCCCGCAAACAAGCCGGGCGCAAAAACCGAAGCGTAAGACATCAGGACTCCTTCAAAAACAAGGACACGGCGGCATTGCCCAGTTCTTCAATCGATGCACCCTTGCGTGCATCAAACCACTGCACCGACCAGTTGAGCGCCCCCAGCATCAGCAGGCGCGCCAGACCCACCGGGGCCTTGAGCTGGCCACTGGCGTGCAGGGCCGTCAGCACCGGCATCCACAGGGCTTCGTAGTCGGCAATCAGTTTGGCCAGCACCTTGCGCTGGCGCACATTGAGGGAGCGCCACTCGTACAGCATCACCGGCACAAAGTCATTGCCCGGCCCCAGCAACACGGCAAAGTGCGCATGCACCAGAGCCCGCAGTTGCTCGGCGGGGGGCAGCGTGGCATAACCCGGCACCCCAAACGCGGCCTGTTGCCGGGCCAATGCGGCGTGCATGCCCTGCTCCATCACGGCGAACAGCAAGGCGTCTTTGCTCTTGAAATGGTAGAAAGGCGAGCCGCTTTGCATGCCGGCGGCGGCGGCTATGTCGCGCGTGGTGGTGGCCGCAAACCCCTTGCGGCGGAACAGCTGGGCCGCAGCGCCCAAGAGTTCGTGGCGGCGGTTGCCATCGTCACGCTCGTCCACCGTTTTGCGCGGGCGACCGCGCGGGCGTTTGGGTGCTCCGGCTTCTTCAACAGGCAGGTCGTCAGGCATCATGGTGCGACCTTAGCAAACCCGCTTATTTTTAGCAAGCATTTGCTTGGCAAAAATACTTTCATACAGCGAGGCGCAGGGTCTGGCAAAAAAGAGGGGCTTGCGCCCCCCTTAAAACCTTGGATGGAATACACGCCCTCCTGGGCGTTGTCGTTAGAAGTCGTAGCGAACGCGCACGCGCAAGGCGTTTTCGTCGTTGGTGACGCCTGTGGTCGAGTCCTTGGCGGTGGAGCGCGAAAGGGCCGGGGTCCAGGTCGCACCCTTCACGCCGAACAAGGACATGGCATAAGCCACGTAGGCGGTCTGCACGGTGACTTCACCGCCGGCCTTGTCGTTTACGGCATTCACAAAACCCAAACCCAGCGCACCGACGCTGGCGGACAGGCCCAGTGCGGTCTGGCGGTTGTTGGCTGCGGCATTTTGCTGTCCCAGCGAATAGTTGCCGGTCAGCTTGAAGCTGCCAGCATCGTAGGTGGTCGTAAAGCCCCAGCCCTTGATCTTGTTGGCATCGGCCGTGCCCACGGGGGCATATTCACCGGATTCGAAGCCGACACGGCCGGACCAAGGGCCAGCCCCCAGTGCCAGCACAGCACGCAGGCCCTTGGCGTTGGTGGTGTTGACGGCGTTTTTGGTGCCATCGATGTAGCCCACTTCCAGCGAAGCCGTGTCCGTGAGGTTGATGGTGCCAGTGCCATGGAACGCATCGCTGCCCATGCGACCACGCAGGGAATTGGTGCCATACACGGTGCCGGCGTGGTTCACCAGGGTGTCAGCGTTCAGGGGGAACAGATCGGCGGCCTCAAAACGGCCGAGCTTGACGTTGCCGCCCTTGTTGCCCATTTGCACCCACATATCGTCAGTGACCACGCCACCACCCTTTTGTGTCAATAAGGTGGTCTTGGCCGCCACGAACATGTCGTCGCCGGCCTTGGCGGACACGCCCACTTCGATGCGGCCGGTCTGGCTCAGGCCTTTGTCTCCCTCGGCCACAGCACCGCCATTGCGAGCCGTGTTGTCGAGTTCGAGGTTGGCGCCGAATTCGGCACCGGCCAGGGCGCTGCCGGCCAAGGCGGCGAGAACAACGCCGAGCGCTGCGTGGGAGGTGTGTTGGATCGCTTTTTTCATGGTGTGACCTGTTTTTTGTCGTTCGATGGAACAAACCAGGGCTTGTCTCCTGGTTGCTTGCGTCGTTGCAAACCTATGCATCAACGGACAAATTGTTCCAATCACAGCCCTCAAAAAGTCAGCCCCTAGGACTTCCCCCGGCCCCGAGTACCAAAGAGTTACAACCCAAATCACAAGAACCCCAAGGTGCATTCACCCCTGCAGGGCCCGGGGAATTGACACCAAGGCATGGAAATTACGTACTTTAGTTACACAACGCTTCCAGACGAAAATCTAGGAAATCCAGTTTCATGGGGTTATTTCATAACAATTCACTGCCTATTTGGTGCAATTCCCAATTGAAAACGTTTTCATAATTGGTGTAATGAATTCCCTATAGACCACTGGCCGCTGCTGCCTCACATCAGGACGTAACTTTCTAACCATGCCTACCTTGGCCCCTTCCACCGCCAAATCCACGCCGCCTTGGTGGAGTGGAGCGGGCTTTTGCGCGCTGGGTGCCGATACGCTGGTTTCCGCAGGTCTACAGCCCAGTCTTGAGCGCATGGCCCAGTTAGGTGCCAGCGCCATCTGGTTGCAGATGGCGCCAAAGGGCGAGGCAGCGGGCGACCTCCAGGCCGTCATTGCACCGGCCCATGCCCTGGGGCTGAAAGTCATTGTGGAGCTGGCCCTGTTGACACCCCACACCGCCTGCCCGGACGCGCTGCGTGGGGCGCTGCAGCAGGCCGTGCACTGGCGAGTGGATGCAGTTTCCTTGCAGACCTGCACCAATCAGACCACCCGTGCGCTGGCACCCGCCTTGCACGCCCGGATGGGCGCACCCTCCGGCTTTGCCCTGCTGGGCGCACCGGGAGACGCGCGCAGCGCCGTGGACACGGAGGGCAACAAAAACCGACTGCGCTGGCTCACGACAGTGGACGTACCGACCACCAGACCGGGCGACCTGCAAGCCCCCGTGCTCCACAGCCAGATTCGGCAGGCCTTGCGCACGGCAGGCCCCGCCGCCATCGTGTGGAACGCCGCGCCCCCCAGCCCAGGCAGCCGCCCTTGCCCTTCGTCGCCTGACAGTGCCATGCCTTTGCAGTCGCGCTACATCGCGCCAGCCCTGTTCAGCTGCCTCAAAGGCGCCTTCCGCATGGACATCCCCACCGAGGACACCCACTGCTCCGCAAAGGACCAGTTCAGGCGTTTTCTGCAATGGCAAAGCGAGATTGCGGCTTTTCAGCATGGCAATCTCAAGCTGCTCCCCTCGCACAAGCACCTGCTGGCATTCACCCGCACGCAGGGGAATACCAATGTTTTGTGTGTGTTTAACTTGAGCGACCGCTATGTTCGCCACGGCCTACCCGCCACCTGCCAAGACGCCAGCATCCTCGCTGGCAGCGGCTTTCAAGGGGGGCGCATTGTCGACAAACATCTGGATCTGGACCCCTGGGGTGCCATGTTTGCGCGGTTCTAACCCGGTGCGGGTGTGCGCGCCACCGCGCCCCCTCAGACCTTGCTGAAGTCCGGCCTGCGCTTCTCCATGAACGCCGTGAAGGCTTCTTTGGCGGCGGGCTCACCGAGCATGCGGCCAAAGCTGACCGCTTCTTCGTCGATGCGGGCCAGCACATCGGCCAGCTGGCCTTTCTTGAGCAGGCGCTTGGTCTCGACAAGCGAGGCAATGGGCTTGGCGGCCAGCTTGCGGGCCTGGGCCTGCGCCACGGCATTGGCTTCGGTAGGCGGCACTACGCGGTTGGCCAAGCCCACTTCCAGCGCGGCTTCGGCCATGAAGGGTTCGCCCATGAGCAACGCTTCGGCAGCGCGGTGGTAGCCCATCATCTGGGGCACCAGCAGGCTGGACGCGGCTTCGGGGCACAGGCCCAGGTTCACAAAGGGCATGGAGAAGGCAGCGTTGTCACCGGCATACACCAGGTCGCAATGGAACAGCATGGTGGTGCCTATGCCCACCGCTGGGCCACACACGGCCGCAATGATGGGCTTGGGGAAGGCGGCCAGCGCCCGCAGGAAGCGGAAGACCGGCGCATCCTGCGCCTTGGGCGGAGCGCCCAGAAAGTCGCCGATGTCATTGCCGGCGCTGAACACGGTGGCGTCGCCCTGGAACACCACCACGCGCACCGCGGCGTCGTCACGCGCGGCGTCCAGCGCATCGGCACAGGCCGCGTACATGGCCTGGGTGAAGGAGTTCTTTTTCTCCACCCGGTTCAGGGTGATGGTGGTGATGCCGGCGTCGGAGTGGATCAGGATGTCTTGCATAGTCGTTCGCTCAAAAAGGAATGCGTGATTGGATCACTGTTTGTAATAGACGATCTGGTGCGTGGTCACCAGCAGCACGCCGGCCTCGTTCCAGAGTTGGCTGCTCTGGTCAAAAAAGCCATTGCGGAAGGCCTGTGCTTGCGCCTGCCCCAACAGGTAGCCCGCGCCGGTCTGCGCCAATTGCTCGGCGCTGGCGTGGAAGTACACCGTCAAAGACACCGTGCCCACGGGCACATGGGTAGCGCGGCGGATGAACACGCGGGGAAAAAAGATGTCGGAGATGCAGGCCAGCGAGGCAAAGTCCAGGGGGCGTGGGGGGTTGTCGCGCACCCAGATTTGCGAGAGGCTGCTGTGGCCACTGCCATCCCACACCGCGGGCAACTGGCCGGTCACGGGCCGCTGCTCATAGCGCTTCACAAACTCCATGGGCGCCATGACCGGCGGTGGCGGCACTTCGGCCGGTGGCGGGCACAAGGGCATGGGCTCTTCGTCCACACCCCAGGTCTCCCGGCGCACGGCGGTCACTGCGGTGCCGGTCATGACAATCGCATCGCCCTGCTGGATCTCGATCGTCCAGTGCTGGGTCGACCGGTTGGTGCGGGCGGCACGGGCCATCACCGTAAAGGGGCCATCCGCCAAGGCAGCGCAAAAGTTCACCGTCAGCGACACTGGGTCGCCCAAGCGCTCCGGGTGCTGTAGCACCCCGTTCAGGGCCTGTGCTGCAGTGATGCCACCGAAGGGCCCCACCATGTTGGCGTAGGCCGGGTGGGTGTGTCCCGTCCAGCTGCCATCCGGCTGCGCCTGCAGGGCAATGGCTTCATCAAAAACGTGTGTACTCATTCAAGCGATCTCCAGATGGCTGCGGAGCAACCCTTCCCATGCAAAAGGCCACCCGAAGGTGGCCTTGGCTGCAAACGCGTTACACGCGTTCAAAGATGCCGGCAGCCCCCTGCCCGGTGCCTACGCACATGGTCACCATGCCGTACTTCAGGTTGTGGCGGCGCAGTGCGTGGATCACGGTGGCCGCACGGATGGCTCCGGTGGCGCCCAGCGGGTGACCCAGCGCAATCGCACCCCCCATGGGGTTGACCTTGGAAGGGTCCAGACCCAGGGTGTTGATAACCGCCAGCGACTGGGCCGCAAAGGCTTCGTTCAGCTCGAACCAGTCAATGTCAGAGTGCTGCAGACCGGCGTAACGCAGGGCGGCGGGAATGGCTTCGATCGGGCCGATACCCATGATTTCGGGTGGCACGCCACGGGCGGCAAAACTCACAAAACGGGCCAAAGGGGTCAGACCGAATTGTTTGACCGCCTTTTCGCTGGCCAGAATCAGCGCGCCTGCGCCATCGCTGGTCTGGGAGCTGTTGCCGGCCGTCACGCTGCCGCGGGCCGCGAACACGGTCTTGAGCTTGGCCAGGCCTTCGAGCGAAGTGTCTGGGCGTGGGCCTTCGTCCAGGTTCACGGTGCGAATGCGGGTAGACACCTCGCCGGTCGCCAGGTTCGGAGTGCGCTCGATCACATCGATGGGCGTGATCTCATCCGTGAACTCACCGGCCTGCTGCGCCTTGATGGCACGCTGGTGCGACTCCAGCGCGAAAGCGTCCTGCATCTCGCGCGTCACCTTCCACTGCTGGGCCACCTTCTCGGCGGTCAGGCCCATGCCGTAGGCGATGCCAACGTTCTCGTCGCGGGCAAACACTTCAGGGTTGAACGAGGGCTTGCCGCCACCCATGGGCACCATGCTCATGGACTCGGCGCCGCCAGCAATCAGCACATCGGCTTCGCCCACGCGGATACGGTCTGCCGCCATCTGAATGGCGGAGATTCCGGAGGCGCAGAAACGGTTGACGGTGATACCGCCCACAGGGTGGTCAAAGGCCAAGCCCACGGCCACACGGGCCATGTTCATGCCCTGCTCGCCCTCGGGGAAGGAGCAGCCGATGATGGCGTCTTCAATCGCCTTGGGGTCCAGGGTGGGGACTTGCAGCATGGCGCTGCGCAAGGCAGCGACCAACAGCTCGTCGGGGCGGGTGTTGCGGAAGTAGCCGCGGCCGGAACGCCCGATGGGCGTGCGTGTGGCGGCAACGATGTAAGCGTCTTGGACTTGTTTCATGGAATAACTCCTAATCAGTTGGGGACAGAGCTTGCGACTACGTCGCTGCGGCCTGTCCCGCAAGGCTCTTTGGTTGCGGGGTGGGTATCCACGCCCAGATGAATTCACATTGAATGGGCTGCTCGCCCGATTCGTCACTGACCAGCACCGGCACACTGACCTCGCCCTTGTCGCTTTGCTGCATGAGCTGACGTTGCGCATCCGACAAGGTGGCCACCGCGCGCATGGCGCCCTGGGCTCGCCGCTTGAAGTCAATGCGCATGGTCTTGGCCAGGGGCAGGCAGTCATCCCGCACATTCATGCCCACCACCATGCCGGTGGCCGTTTCGGCCAGCAGCGCCATGGCAGCGGCATGCACGCCCTGAATGTGGTTTTGCACGCGGCGCACATTGGCCACGGCAATCTCCACACGCTCGGGCGCCATGTGCGCAAAGTCCAGACCCGCCGTGCCGGTGAACGGCACCGCACGGCCCATGACCTTGTTGCGCAGCCAGGGACGCAGGACCGCAGGCACGCGGTCCAGCTTGGCGACTGAACGCGCCAGCCGGTTGGGCCGGGCGTTCGATGCGTGGGCAGCGAGGGTGCTCATGGCTTCGATCAGTTACGCACCGGCTTGCCGGTGGACATCATGCCCATGATGCGTTCCTGCGTCTTGGGGTGGGTCAGCAGGCTGCAGAAGGCCTTGCGTTCCATGGCCATCAGGTATTCCTCGGTCACCAGGGTGCCGGCATCCACCTGGCCGCCACACACCACTTCGGCAATCAGCAAACCGATGTGGAAGTCATGCGCGCTGATGAAGCCACCGTCGCGCATGTTGACCAACTGGGCACGGATCGTGGCGACGCCACTGCGTCCAGCCACGGGGAAGCTGCGCTTGTGCGGCGCGCGGTAGCCGCTGGCGTACAGGGCCTTGGCCTCGTTGATGGCGACAAACAGCAGCTCGTCCTTGTGCGGCACGACCACGTCGCTGTCCAGCAGGTAACCCAGTTTGCGGCTTTCCAGCGCGCTGGTGCCTACCTTGGCCATGGCCGCAGCGGTGAAGCCTTCGGTCAGGAAAGGCAGCACGTCCTTGGAGGTGGACAGTGCCATATTCTCAGCCGCACGGCGCGCGATGTAGGTCAAGCCGCCGGCACCGGGCACCAGGCCCACGCCGACTTCCACCAGGCCGATGTAGCTTTCCATCGCCGCCACGCGCTTGCTGGAGTAGATGGCCAGCTCGCAACCACCGCCCAGCGCCAGACCGCGGATGGCGGAAATGACGGGAACGTTGGAGTAGCGCAGCTTGAGCATGGCGTTTTGCAGCTCGGCTTCTGCGCCTTCGATGGCTTTGGCGCCACCGATCATGAAGGCGGGCATCATGCCTTGCAGGTCGGCACCGGCAGAGAACATTTCGTCCGGGGACCAGATCACCAGGCCTTGGTATTCCTTCTCGGCCAACTCCTGGGCTTGCAACAGGCCTTCGATCACACCGCCACCGATAGCGTGCATCTTGGTCTTGATGCTGGCGATCAGCACTTGCTCGTCCAGCGTCCACAGGCGGATGGACTCGTCTTCAAAGATCGTCTTGCCAGCGGTCTCGGCCTTGGGCGCGTTGGAACCCAGCACGCTCTCGGGGAAGTGCTGGCGCTCGTACACAGGCAGCTTGCGCACCGGCACAAAGGTGCCAGTGATGGGGTTCCAGGAGCCTGCATCGGTGTGTACACCACCGGCTTCAGCCACGGGGCCTTTGAACACCCACTCGGGCAGAGGCGCTTTGCACAGGGCCTTGCCAGCGTCGATGTCTTCCTGGACCATCTTGGCAACTTCAAGCCAACCGGCTTCTTGCCAGAGCTCGAACGGACCTTGCTTCATGCCGAAGCCCCAGCGCATGCAGAAGTCCACATCGCGGGCGTTGTCGGCGATCAATGCCAGGTGAATGGCTGCGTAGTGGAAGCTGTTGCGCAGGATGGCCCACAGGAACTGACCCTGCTTGCCTTCGGCATTGCGCAAGAGCTTCAGGCGCTCGGCGGCTGGCTTCTTGAGCATGCGGGCGTAGACCTCGTCGGCCTTTTCGCCGCCGGCCACGTATTCCTTGCTTTCGCCATCGAAGCGCAGCACGTCGCGGCCGACCTTCTTGAAGAAACCGGCTTTGGACTTCTGGCCCAGGTTGCCCATCTCCAACAGGGTCTTCAGCACCACAGGGGTGGCAAAACTCTCGTAGAAGGGATCCGTCTCGATGCTCAGCGTGTCCTGCAGCGTCTTGATCACGTGGGCCATGGTGTCCAGGCCGACCACATCCGCGGTGCGGAAGGTACCGGAGGATGCGCGACCCAGCTTCTTGCCGGTCAGGTCATCGACCACGTCGTAGGTAAGGCCGAAGTTTTCCACTTCCTTCATGGTGGCCAACATACCGGCGATACCGACGCGGTTGGCGATGAAGTTGGGAGAGTCCTTGGCACGCACCACACCCTTGCCCAAGGTGCTAGTCACAAAGCCTTCGAGCGCATCGAGGTAGTGGGCTTCTGTGGTGGGGGTGTTGATCAGCTCCACCAGCGCCATGTAGCGGGGGGGATTGAAGAAGTGGATGCCGCAGAAGCGGGGCTTGATTTCTTCGGGCAGCGCTTCCGACAACTTGGTGATCGACAGGCCCGAGGTGTTGGACGCCACAATCGTGTTGGGGCCAATGAAAGGCGCGATCTTCTTGTAGAGGTCCAGCTTCCAGTCCATGCGCTCGGCGATGGCCTCGATGATGAGGTCACACTCGCGCAACTGCTCCAGATGCTCTTCGTAGTTGGCCTGGCCAATCAGCACGGCATCGTCTGCCACACCCAGGGGGGCGGGCTTGAGCTTTTTGAGGTTATCGACAGCGCGGGTGACGATGCCGTTCTTGGGGCCTTCCTTGGCTGGCAGGTCGAACAGCACCACCGGTACTTTGACGTTGACGAGGTGGGCGGCAATTTGCGCGCCCATCACGCCTGCGCCGAGCACGGCGACTTTTTTCACTTGGAAGCGGGACATAAAAATTCCTGAATGAGATTACTGGACACGGATCCAGGTTTGGGTGCGGTAGAAGAAGCCGATGTAGCCACGCATCTCGATCTTCTTGCCGCCTTCAATGGGGGTCATGGTCATTTTGTAGACCTTGCCGCTGGAGGGCTCCACAATCGTGCCGCCCTCCCAGATGTCCTTGCCCTCGGTCTTCTTCAAACCGCGGATGAGCTCCAGGCCAATGATGGGCTGGTCCTTGCGGTCATCCTTGCACTCGGTGCATTTGTCGTCGGGCTTGGCTTTGGGGCTCAGGTCGCGCTCGATCTTGCCCGACACCACGCCACCGTTGTCCACGATGCGGATTTCGGATTTGGCCGAGCCATCCTTGTCATCGATCGTCTTCCACAATCCCACGGGCGTCATTTGCGCCATGGCTGTCAATGCACTCAAACCCAGGGTTGCCACCAAAGTATTGCGAATCATCGTTGTCTCCTTTTGTAATTTGCAGGATTGCGGAACACGGTTGACTATCAGGCGAACACGGCGTCGGTGTCCATCAGAACCTTGGAACCCGTGCGGGCCGTGCGCATCAGCGTCGCGGTTTCGGGGAACAGCTTGGCGAAGTAGAAACGTGCGGTCTGCAGCTTGGCGGTGTAGAACGGGTCGGTGTTGCCGGCCGCAATTTCACGCAGTGCCACTTGTGCCATACGGGCGAAGAAGTAACCGAACACCAGGTGCCCTGCCACGCGCAGGTAGTCCACCGCAGCGGCGCCCACCTCGTCGGGGTTCTGAAAACCCTTGAAGCCGATTTCGGTGGTGAACTTGGTCATCTGCTCGCCCAGGATGGCGATGGGGGTGATGAACTCGGCCATCTTTTCATTGACGCCTTCTTCGGCCACCAAAGCACCCACCAACTTGCCAAACTTCTTGAGAGTAGCGCCGTTGTTGCCCAGGATCTTGCGGCCCAGCAGGTCCAGCGACTGGATGGTGTTGGTGCCTTCGTAGATCATGTTGATGCGGTTGTCGCGCACAAACTGCTCCATGCCCCATTCCTTGATGAAGCCGTGGCCGCCGAAGACCTGCATGCAGGCGTTGGTGGCGATGTGGCCGTTGTCGGTCAGGAAAGCCTTGGCGATGGGGGTCAGCATGGCCAGCATTTCACCGGAGTCCTTGCGCACCTTCTCGTCGGGGTGGTTGTGCTCTTTTTCGAGCAGCATGGCGCAATAGGCTTGCAGGGCGCGGCCGCCATCGGCGTAAGCACGTGCAGTCATCAGCATCTTGCGCACATCGGGGTGCACGATGATGGGGTCCGCAGGTTTGTCCTTGGCCTTGGGGCCGGTCAGGCTGCGCATCTGAATGCGGTCCTTGGCATAGGCCAGTGCGTTCTGGAAGGCCACTTCGGTCAGGCCCAGGGACTGGTTGCCCACGCCCAGACGGGCGGCGTTCATCATCACGAACATGCCTTGCATGCCCTTGTTCGGCTGGCCGACCATGGTGCCCACCGCGTTGTCCAGCACCATCTGGCAGGTGGCGTTGCCGTGGATGCCCATCTTGTGCTCCAGGCCGCCGCAGTAAATGCCATTGCGCTCGCCCAAAGAACCATCCTTGTTCACCAGCACCTTGGGCACGATGAACAGGCTCACACCCTTGATGCCGGGAGGCGCATCGGGCAGGCGGGCCAACACCAGGTGGATGATGTTGTCGGTCATGTCGTGCTCACCCGCACTGATGAAGATCTTGTTGCCGGTGATCTTGTAGGTGCCGTCGGCCTGGGGCTCTGCCTTGGTGCGCATCAGGCCCAGGTCGGTACCGCAATGGGGTTCGGTCAGGCACATGGAGCCGGTCCACTCGCCGCTGGTCATCTTGGGCAGGTAGGTGGCTTTTTGCTCGGGGGTGCCATGGGTTTCCAGCGCGGCGTAAGCGCCGTGGGTCAGGCCGGGGTACATGGTCCAGGCCTGGTTGGCGCTGTTGAGCATTTCGTAGAACATGCTGTTGACCACGTAAGGCAGGCCCTGGCCACCGTACTCGGGGTCGCAGCCCAGCGCAGCCCAACCGCCTTCGATGTACTTGCCGTAGGCTTCCTTGAAGCCCTTGGGGGTGGTTACGGCGTGGGTGGACTGGTCAACCTTGCAACCCTCTTGGTCGCCGCTGATGTTCAGGGGGAAAGTTACCTCGGCAGCAAACTTGCCACCCTCTTCCAGCACCGCATTGATGGTGTCCACGTCGATGTCTGCGTGTTTGGGGATTTGTTTGAAATCGTCCACCACGTGGAGCACTTCGTGCATCACAAACTGCATGTCGCGCAGTGGGGGGGTATACGTTGGCATGGTGTGTTCTCCTAGGGGTAACGGAAAGAAACGGTTGGACTAAAAAAGTGACTAAACAGACTTGGCGCCATAACGCGCCAGGATGTTCGCGAAGCCTTGGTTGGCCCGCGCAATGGAGCCGGGGTTTTTGAGGAAACGGGCTTCGTAGTGCAAGGCCAAAATCAGGCCGTGGATCTCGAAGGCCATCTGCTGCTCGTCCGCGTGCGCTTCTAGGTGCCCGCACTGCTTGGCCAACACCACCGCACGGTACAGGGCACTGAGCCAGGTTTGTACCGAGGTGGCCAAGGCATCCCGCACCGGGCCAGGCCGGTCATCAAACTCAACCGCACCGCTGATGAAAATGCAACCCGACTGGATTTCCACGGCCACACGCTTCATCCAGTTGTGGAACAGGGCTTCAACCCGGGGCAGACCGCGCTCGGCATGCAAAGCGGGGTAGAACACCTCCTGCTCGAAACGGCCAAAGTATTCGCGGATAACGGAGATTTGGAGTTCTTCACGCGAGCCAAAGTGCGCAAACACACCCGACTTGCTCATTTGCGTGACCTCGGCCAGTACGCCAATGCTCAGGCCCTCCAGACCAATCTGGGTCGCCAAGCCGAGTGCGGCCTCGACGATGGTGGCCTTGGTTTGTTGCCCTTTTTGCATGGCGCGCTTGGACGGCACGCGCTTGGCTACCGCATCCGGTGCGGACTGGGACAGGCTGGAGACCGGGGCAAGAGACATGGCAAGAGGCACCGCAAAATAGAACGACCGTGCTATTCTGCAGCATTTCCGCTGCCCACCCCCAGAAGCCCAGTGTTCTAGAGGGTTACTTCTAAGCGATCTACGGGTTTACCCCAGCATCACCTGCAACGCGGGTTCCAGGTGCTCGGACGGCAAGCGCTTGAAGCCCGAGCGGGCAAAGCGCTGCAAACGCCCTGCCACAAACGCGGTCACGGTGGCGGCCCGCACCTGCGCATCTGCCGTGGGCGTGGCCGAAGCCTGGTCCACCGCGCTATCGCGCAGGCACTGCTTGAGCGCAGCCTCCACCTTGTCAAACAACTGGTTCATGCGCTGCTGCAGGCGTTCGTTTTCCAATACCAGGGCATCCCCCACCATGACGCGGGCCATGCCGGGGTTCTTCTCGGCAAACTGGACCAGCATCGTGGCAATACGCGCGGCCTGGCGTGCGCCGTGGCCAGCGCCGGCATCCGCAGTCGGTTCGCGCGCCACGATCTGGTTGATCAGGCTGAACACGGTCTCTTCGATAAAGTCGATCAAGCCCTCGAACATCTGGGCCTTGCTGGCAAAGTGGCGGTACAGCGCCGCTTCGCTCACCTCCAGACGCGCCGCCAAGGCTGCGGTGGTAATGCGTTCGCCACCGGGCTGCTCGAGCATGGTGGCCAGGGTTTGCAGAATTTGTACGCGCCGCTCTCCGGGTTTTGGACGCTTGCGCACAGCGGCGGGGGGAGTGGAGTCGGCCGTGTCGGCAAACAGGGCGTTGGCGTCAGGCATGGTGGGTTCCGCGTTGGGTTCGGATGATTCTCGCACAGGGTTTTGGGTGCCCCGGGCTCACGAGGCCAAGCAAAGCCAGACCCGCAAACCACGCCCGCCCGCCCCGCTGGCCAACTGCAGGTGGCTGCGGTGCACGCGGGCGATTTCGTCGGCAATGGCCAGCCCCAGACCATTGCCTTCGATGGCCGTACCGGGCACCCGGTAAAAGCGCTCCAGCACCCGGCGCTGCTCTTGCGGTGCGATGCCGGGACCATCGTCCTCCACCTCCAGAAACGGCGTCGGCGTGGCATCCGGGCTGGCCGGGCGCACACCGCAGCGCAACGTGACGCGTCCCCCTGCAGGGGTGTATTTGAGGGCGTTGTCGGCCAGGTTGACCAGCAACTCGCGCAGCAGCCACTCTTGCCCACTGATATGGGCATGGGCGACCTCCAGGCCAAAGTCGATGTCTTTGCGGGTTGCGGCCTCCAGCAGCGACTCCAGCACCGCTTCGCACAGCTGCTGCAAATCCACGCGCTGCAGCGGCTGGGCCTGGGCGCTGCGCGCATCGGCGCGCGAGAGCGCCAGCAACTGGTTCGCCAACTGCGAGGTACGTCGCGCCGCATGGCGCAGACGCAGCACCTGATCCGCTCCTAAAGTAATAGCTGCTGGCGCAGTATCCACGGGGGCCAGTGGCATATTTGATGCATTTTTTGAACCTGTGACCGCTTGGGCCCAGGCCTCCACCTGTGCCTGCAGCCCGGCCAGCGGGGTGCGCAGCTGGTGGGCCGCATCGGCCACAAAGCGTGCCTGGCTCTCCGCCTGGGCATTCACCAGACCGAACAGGCGGTTGAGCGAGAGCACCAGGGGGCGCACTTCATCGGGCGAGGCATCCGGGTCCAGCGCCGAGAGGTCGCGCGGAGAGCGGCGCTCCACCGCATCGCGCAACTCCAGCAGCGGCCGCAGTGCGGTGCGCACCGCCCAGTTCACCGCGAAGAAACCACCAATCGCCAGCACCAGGTTGGGCAACAAGACCTTGAGCGCAAGCAGGGTCAACCATTGCTGGCGCGGGTCCGAGCCATCCGCCAGGCGCACCACCAGCTCACCGGCGGCCGTTTTGGCGCGCTGGCTGACGATGCGGTAGGTGATGCCCTGGTGTTCTTCGCTGGAGAACTCCGCCTCCCGGGTGGTGGGGGGTAGTCCGGTCAGCCAGTCGCTGCCAGCCAGCACTTTGCCTTCCAGGCTCACCACGGCAAACGCTGCCAGCTCGGGGCGGATGCTGAGAAACTCATCGACCGGCGGCGCAATCAACAGCACCGGCGGAGTCTCTGCATTGCTGCCGCCTGCGATCACCGAGTCGGCCAACAAGGGGGCCAGGTTGAGCAGTTGGCGGTCTTGTGCCAGGGCCGCACTGTCGGCACTGCGGAAGTCGAACCAGGTGTTGAGCATGGCCAGCAGCAGCAAGGGCAGCAGCAGCAAGAGCAGCAGGCGCCGCTGCAGGCCGGAGGACATGCCGCTGGTCATGGCGGGCTCAGGGGGCCAGCAATTCCAGCCGGTAACCAAAACCGCGGATGGAGCGCAAGGCAATGCCGTGAGGCTCCAGCTTGCCGCGCAGGCGCGAGATGTAGACCTCGACGGCATTGGGCGTGATTTCCTTGTCCCACCCGGTCAGGGCCTGCAGCAGCTTGTCCTTGTTGGCGGGCTTGGGGGCCTGCAACAGCAGGTACTCCATCACGGTCCATTCGCGCGGTCCCAGCTCAATGGCTTGGGCAACGCCTGCCGATCCGCGGATACAGGCCTGGCGCTGGGCCGTATCCAGCTCCAGCGGGCCAAAACTGAGTGTGGCCGACGTGGCGGCCTGTGAGCGGCGCAGCAGCGCCCGCAAGCGGGCCAACAGCTCCGGCAACTCAAAGGGCTTGACCATGTAGTCGTCAGCCCCCATGTCCAGCCCCTGCACCCGGTCCTGCAAGGCGTCACGCGCGGTGAGGATGAGCACCGGCATGCTGTGCCCGTTTTTGCGCAGGGCCTGGGTCAACGCCAAGCCATCCATCAGCGGCAGGCCAATGTCCACCACCGCCACATCGAACGACTCCGACTGGGTGACCTCCAGCGCCCGCTCTGCACTACCAACCCAGTCCACGGCATAACCGGCGTCCGACAGGCCCAGCTTGATGCCGCTGGCCACCATCACATCGTCTTCCACCAGCAAGAGTCTCATAGTGTTTTTGGCCTCTAGTGCTTATGGAATATGCGCAAGCAGCTATCCATTTAATGGCAACTCAATGCGAGCGGATCATGGTGCCGAAAGCCTGATCCGTCAGGATTTCGAGCAGCAACACGTGGGGCACGCGACCGTCGATGATGTGCACCGAGTTCACGCCGCTCTTGGCGGCATCCAACGCCCCCGCAATTTTGGGCAGCATGCCGCCGCTGATGGTGCCATCGACAAACAACTCGTCAATGCGCTTGGCCGTGAGATCGGTCATCAACACGCCCGACTTGTCGAGCACACCGCTGATGTTGGTGAGCATCATGAGTTTTTCGGCCTGCAGCACGGTGGCCAACTTGGCGGCCACCACGTCGGCATTGATGTTGTAACTCTCGTTGTGTTCGCCAAAGCCGATAGGGCTGATGACGGGGATGAACGCATCGTCCTGCAGCGCCTTGACCACGCTGGGGTCCACGCTGACGATGTCACCCACCTGGCCCACATCGTGTTCCTTGCTGGGGTCCTGGTTATCCAGCATCTTGAGTTTGCGCGCGCGGATCATGGCGCCGTCGCGCCCGGTCAGGCCCACCGCCTTGCCGCCAGCCTGGTTGATCAGGCCCACGATGTCCTGCTGCACCTCGCCGCCCAGCACCCACTCCACCACGTCCATGGTGGGGCCGTCGGTCACGCGCATGCCCTGGATGAACTGGCCCTGCATGCCCAGGCGCTTGAGCGCACTCTCGATCTGCGGGCCACCACCGTGCACCACCACCGGGTTGATGCCCACCAGCTTGAGCAGCACCACGTCCTCGGCAAAGGCTTTTTGCAGGGCCGGATCCGTCATGGCGTTGCCGCCATACTTGATGACCATGGTCTTGCCGTGGAACTTGCGGATGTAGGGCAAGGCCTGGGCCAAGATCTGGGCTTTGTCAAAAGGGGCGATGGTGGCGGCGGAAGTAGCGTCGGTCATGAAGAGCACCAAGTTGGAAAGGGCGACGATGAAAATTTCTATACCTAAGTTGTGTCGTATGTATACGGCAAGTCACGCCCTCCCTTCCCCAAGATCAGGCTGGCTGGTACCCTTGCACGTGCCTCTGCATAAATGCCTTGATGGCCAAGGCGTCATTGCGCACAGCAGCCACATACAGGCCATCCAACTCCGGCTTCAGTTCTTCCCATGGCAAAAATGGCTCGTGCGCTTTCATTATCCGGGGATGTTCTGTTGGCTGCGGGTTATCGCCGATCAGCAGCTCCTCATAGAGTTTTTCACCCGTACGCAATCCAATTACCGCGATCTCGATGTCTCCATCAGGATGTTCCGCATCACGCACTGACAGACCCGAGAGTTGGATCATGCGTCGTGCGAGATCCATGATCCTGACCGGCTGCCCCATGTCCAATACAAAGACATCCCCACCTTGCCCCATGGCACCGGCTTGCAATACCAACTGAGCCGCCTCTGGAATGGTCATGAAGTATCGGGTAACCTCTTCATGGGTCACGGTGAGCGGGCCGCCGTCGGTCAATTGTTTGCGAAACAATGGGACCACACTTCCACTGGATCCCAGCACATTGCCGAACCGGACCATGGAAAAACACGTTCCAGTCTTATTCGCGGCCAAAGCTTGCAGCACCAACTCCGCCACGCGCTTGGTTGCCCCCATCACGTTGGTAGGACGAACGGCCTTATCCGTGCTGATGAGAACAAACCGCTTAACACCGGCCTCGGCAGCTGCACGCGCAAGATTTAACGTACCAAAGATGTTATTGCGCACACCCTCACCGGGGTTGTCCTCTACCATGGGAACGTGCTTATACGCGGCTGCGTGGTAGACGACGGAGGGCGTGTACAAAGCCAGCACATCACGGAGCCGCTCCACATTTGCAACACTGCCTAGCAGTGGGATCAATTCTAGGGCAGTACCGTTTACAGGTGTGAGCGCCGAAAGCTCTTGATGAATCGCATACAAACCAAACTCGTTATGATCGAGCAATACCAACTTGCTCGGCATTTGCGAACAAATCTGACGCGCAAGCTCCGAGCCAATGCTGCCACCAGCACCACTGACCAACACGACTTTGCCGTTCAATTCCCGGTTCAGCAATTCATCCGAGGGGTGTACTGGATCTCTGCCAAGCAAATCTTCAATATCCAGCTCTCGAATATCTTGAACGGTCACCCTGCCGCTTGCCAAATCCGACATGCTGGGGAGCGTACGCACATGGACCGGCAAGCCGTCAAGGGCTCCGATGATTTGATTACGACGCTCACGCGGCGCATTTGGCATGGCGAGCAAGATGTCCGTAATGGCTTCGGCGGATACGAGGCGCGACAAGGCCTTCGCGGAATAGACGGGCAACCCATTGAGGCTACGACCAGCCATGGACTCATCGTCATCTACAAAGCCAATCAGTTGATATTGACGTGCGATACCCAACGCAGCCGCTGTCTGCGCCCCAACATTGCCGGCGCCGTAAATCAATAATCGCCCCGCAGAACCCCGTGCTTTCGCATCCATTTCAGCCAACCAGAAACGTGCAAATGCGCGACTTGCACCCACGAGAACCAAGAACACCAAAGGCTGCAGCAAACCCAAGCTGCGGGGAACCATTGGCCATTGCTGCCACATCAAAAGCCCTGACAATATCAGGGCATACAAAACTACTGCTTTGCCGGTAGCTAACAGTGCAGCTTGCCCGGTATATCGAAATATTGCCCGATACAAGCCGAACCGGATAAAGATTGGAATAGCCACGATTGGGGCTATGCCGTACACAAGCCACTGGTAATCAGTCGGCCTGTGCAAGCCATCCAAGCGCAAAGAATAAGCCAGCCAAGTTGCAGATACCGCCAGCAATACATCCAATGCAATAACAGCCAATCTCTTAGCCCAACGGGGCCAAGCAAGCAACTTAATGTGCATTAACAGCGAAGGACTCCTTCGAGTGTCCTTGCGCAATTAATGCAGACAACCATTTTGGAGTAAGGCCACGTCCCGACCATGTTTCTCCATTGGGGCCACGGTATTTTGGAGCGACTACATTGCCGACCTTAATTGAAGACTTAATCACTTTTTTGTCAGCCAGCCTCCTCTTCCCCTTAACTACCTTTGTAGCCTGTAAATCTTTGACAGTAATACCAAAGGCCTGCATCTTCGCCAAGATATCCTGAACAGTGCTTGCAAACTCTTTGGCACGAATCTCTTGTGCTTGTTGCTGCAACCGCTCGATTTGCGCCTGAATTTGAATCAAGTTACTCATGGGGTTCCCTGGGTAGTTAGGAAAGGAAGCTTCGAACGTATTTTAGTGTGAAATACCATCACTACGAATCACTTTCATAGCTGTCATAAAAATAATGTAGATGTCAAACCACGTGGAGTGACGATTTCGATACTCCAAGTCCAACGCCACCTTCTCTGATACAGACAGCTCGTCACGCCCATTGATCTGAGCCCATCCAGTAAGCCCAGGCGTAAGTTCATGTACTCCCATTTTTGTACGCAACATTATTAAGTCGCTTTGATTGAATAGCGCAGGTCGAGGACCAACAAAGCTCATATCCCCTTTGAGGATGCTCCATAGTTGAGGCAACTCATCGAGACTGGTTTTGCGCAGAAAACTACCTATCGGGGTCAAGTAGCTATCAGGATTACTCAGCAGGTGAGTCGCCACTGCCGGGGTTCCAAACTGCATGCTGCGAAACTTTGGCATTTTAAAGATTGCATTGTTTCGACCAATCCGATCAGACCAATACAAGACGGGACCTTGAGAGGTGAGTTTAACCGCAATGGCAACTAGCAAAACAGGAATTACCAGAAGCATGGCGGCGATTCCCGCAAGAACCATATCAACGATTCGCTTCATTATTCCTGACTCCCAACATCGCACGACGCACTCCTTCTATCGGAGTTACTAGAGAGCTCCACCCAAGCATACTGCGTGCCTTGGAAATATCGACCTGCAAATTGTCACACAGACCATTGATAGTTCTCGCTTTCCCTGCAAAAACACAGACGACCCCCAACATCCATATTGGCACCGGCAATAACCGACAGGAAACTCCTGCCGCTCTGGACATTTCACGAATGAGGCCAGACGTCGAGATATCCTCTCCATCACTAACCAAAAAAGTCTGGTTAGCCGCATTTGGGTGGGTCATACAAATCGCCAGGAAATCAACAAGATTGTCTAATGCCACAAGGCTTCGGCGGTTATCTATTGCGCCCAACGGCAGGGGCCAGGAGCGCAGCACAGCCCGTTTGAGCAAGCCAAAATTTCCAGGGGCATCTACTCCGTAAACCAACGGCGGTCGGACAATGACTACCTCCATGCGGCCGCTCTTTGCCAAATACAATAGCTTCTGCTCTGCCGCCAACTTCGAATGGGCATAGGCATTGTGCGGGTGTGGATTATCTGATTCACGAAACGGGGCATTGACCGGCGTTCGGTTGCCATTGACGCCAACGGAACTCACGAAAACAAATCGCCCAACGCCGTGTTTCAATGCCATTTCACCCAAAACTGCCGTCGCCTGCACATTCGGCTGATAGTATTGTTGTGCAGACTCGGACGCCCGCTCCTTCAACATATGTGCCCTGCCCGCCAGATGAACGACGATATCTGCCCCTCGCAAGACCTCCTCCCACTGCGAAGCCTCACAGAAGTCTTTCACCAGATACGTCGAAACATCGTTGCCAACCAAAGTGCGATCGGGATCAGAATGCGTAACTAACCTTAATACATACCGGCCTTGTTGCAGCAGATAACGCACAAACGCCGAGCCAATGTATCCACTGGCACCCGTTACAACTACGGTCAGCGGACTTGGCTTGGTCTGCACGACGTGCTCCGAACTGCCCCAAAGAGGCAGGACACACAGAAAACAAACTGCTCACTGGTCTTTCGCCTGCATCGATAAGACTGGAGGGCCAATTTGATCAGCCCCAAAGCGCCACCAGATAGCATGGCCCTGACTGGATGAGTTGCCGGCAACCCTACGGCGTCGACCATCAATCGCAATTGTGCGAATGCTTCACCTGACCAAACCTGCTTCATTCGACGCACCATTGGACGCCAGCCTGCATTGGCACCAAACTGGTTGGCGTTATGTTGTCTGTACATCAAGCCGGAATAGTCATCGATATACCATGCATACCCGTGGGACCGTGCGTATGCATAACAAAACCAGTCATGGAAAGTCAGCCCGGTCAGTAGTTCACCCCTAGTTCTCGCGACACTCTGCAGCTCGCGTGCCAACGCCTGCTTCACCACATAAGTACATCCCGGCCCGGCCGCCTCAAAAAGATGATCCCACTGTCTCTGGGGCTGAGACTTCTTGATCACATGCCGCCGTCCTGATGGCCAAAACGCGGTTACGTTGCTCGAATAGGCGTCCACCGCATGCAACCGCATTTGTAAATGTGCCCTGTGCAGCTTTTCACTCTGCCAGATGTCATCTTGGTCTGCGAATGCGAAATAATCAAATTCATCCAGGCACATCTCCCGCAGCAATCGAAAGAAATTAGCAGCAGCCCCACCAAAAACTTGGCCTGTTTTCAGCAACACGACACGTGGCTCTTTTTTGGTCAGATCCTCAACCCACTGTTCGGTGCCATCAGACGACTTATCTACGCTGACAAAAACACGAACCGTCACACCCGACTGTTTCATGATAGAGTCAATTTGAGCAGCAATAAACTCCATCCCGCTATATGCAGCCAAAGCAACAGCAACTCTCGGCGGAGGCTCCAGTTGGCCTCCGGCCACGGGTGTTGAACTTAGGCCCACTTTTTACCGCCCAAAAGGGAATGCACCACGCTCATGTCAATTCAAGCAAGCCATCCAATTGCTGCTCCTGAATGCAAGGTGGTGCTTGGTCACTCTGGAGAATACCAAGCAAGTTATCAACGAGGTTATCGTCGTTCGCAACACTCAGGCAGTATCCGTTGTTTTGAAAGCAATCAGCCTTGGTTTTTGGCTCCAATATCTGTATCGCCAACTTGCCACGAGATGAGACATCTTTCAAAAGTGACGATGAGAATCCAATGTAGACGTCGGGCTCGATTATGTTGTTCTTTGGCAGAATTCTCAATTTTTTGTCGATACCGAACATACGAGCCTCCGAGGGATGTGGTTTGTACCACAATGCGCCAATACCAATCGAAGTCAGTGCGACGCCGATATCAAGATAGCGTGCGACAATCATCTGTTTGAGCTCTACATACCCATATCGCTCCCAATCCTCTCCCACAAAGCAAACAGAAATGGCTTTGCTAGGCGCTTTCCACGCAAATTGGCTTTGCTTACCGAGAACCACGATCTTTCTGGAATCAATATTCCGCGCAACGATTGACTTCTGACTATCATCCAACGCGATATACGAATCAATAATATCATCTTCTTGTGCGTAGTCAGGCAGCTCCCGAGCATAGACGCCATGCTGAAGACAGGCAACCTTTGCCCCATATTCTTTGGCAGCAAGGATCCACAGTCTGTTTATTGGATCAATCGTCGAGTTTGCAACAAATAACCGTGGCTGCACGATATTCAGTGTATTTCTAATTCGATGCCTGAGCCGATCAAGTACATCATCATTCTGATTCGTTACCGCCTTGTATACCGCCCTGTAGGACTGCAAATCGTAAGAAAATGACAAGGGAATGACGGGCACTCGAGTGAGATCTCTTGCACTAAGTACCACATGCGACTGCGCGCGCCCACCTTCACTCAACTTGGAATATATACGGGACCCAAAAACGATACACTGTCGCACACTCGTCCAAGTTAACGGAGGCAGAAAAGCCAACCGAGACACCCGCTCATATGAGTGCAAGATAGATTTACCCCAGATGGAAAGATCTGAGTTGTCGTCATACAGTCGTATGGATATGTAGTCGGAAATTGGATGTTTACTCGGCATTCTCATCCTAATGCTAGTGCACAGAAATCATTGAAATTGATTCGCGTCAAGCATGGACGAAAAGCAGCTGCGTCCATAGAGACAAATTGCATTCCCGTTTTGCTACTAGAACCTGAAGACATCCTCGCAGTTAACAGGGTCCTTTGTTACATATTTAGCATAGCATCGCTCCGGAACCACCGACGGATCAATCCACCAATCTTCAAAATCCATCCCGCCAAAACTAACATTGGGAACAATCAGTTTATACCCATGAGATCTTAGCAACTCCCGCGATTTATGCATATATTCATCACCATATGCATAATTGTCGTGCTCATATGTAATAACGGAGAACCTAAAATCATCCAAGGGAAGCTTTGTCAATGCTGCATAAGTATTGTTTGCCGGCTCAATATCGAGCTGCAGATAATCAATCTGGCGAGGAAAAAAATTCCTCTCCAAATAGCCGCTGTAATCAAATGTCGTCGCATCCGTACCAATACATTTATTCCTCCTCATTGAATTGAAACGCTCCACCATTGGCATGTCAATTTCAAAGGAAACTCCGGTCCAGTCGTAATACTTTTCAAGACAAAATGTATTGCTGTTTCCAATAGGGCTATTGGCTCCAATCTCAACATACACCCCACCCCTCTTCCCCTCCAGCATTTCAAAGATGAATACATCCTGATAGGCCTGAGAAAAACTTCTATATTTCCCGATATTTTTCCTATAGAAAAATTCATCCAACTTCAACCACTCAATGGCGCCAACCGCAAACTGTCGTGGTACTGGAATACGCTTTAGAAAACTCTTGAAATTTGTAGCCATATTAAACACTTAAAGGACGGCCTCAACGACTCTACGGAACTGAAGAAGCAAATGTTGAACCATGCAGAAGCTCGAAAAAGGTCCGCCAAGCATCTGCATACCGATAACACCATCCCATCCTTTCATGCAGGAAGGGTAAGCCATCGAAGATTACACCTTCGTAGAAGCCTCTGACGCCGCTACACCCATCCTCTGGCGAAGCACAGAAGTGGCGATGTGCCTGAACACCCCACACGAACTCCGTTGCATCCTCGAAAGTACACTTCTGAGTGTCTCAATAATATATCGCCTAACCAATCGGATCATATATACAAACAAATACCGGGGATATGCTCCATATAGATATAGCACACTAAAGGTCATTGCCTCGCTAGAAAAAAATCTGCGGATGCCATTTGTGGGGAACAGGAAAAACGGACCATTACTCCAATTGGCCTTAGAGCCGAAAATATACGCATCCACATAGCTGACATTCAAACCATTCATGCGATCTATCATTATCTGAATGGGATGGTAATGCTCAGATCTATTTAAACATACCATTCTAGAGTTATGACGAAGAAACAATGAGTTATGAATATTGGTTCCGGAAGTCGCCACAAACAAATTGCAACCCTTTACAACAGACAAGACTTCGCCAACTGACATCCGCTCCGGATAATATACTGAGTATCCATTTCGTGCCAAAATTTGCTCCAGGGGGCGCTCACCTATGGCCCGATCGTTCTTGCGCTCTTTTTTGGAAAAATACACTTTATCATTTTGAACCGGGTGCACATTCACCATGATCCTCTCGATCGTTGCCTTATATTCTTTTGAGTAAAAATCATGCAATCGGATAGACTGCTCTGGAACGATGACCTCCTTAAACATTGTTGGCTTTACAACTCTTGTTATGCGTTCAGCGGGGAGTCCGAACAGGCGCAGGAATTCTGCGAAACGATCTTCGTCATCATCGGAAATACATACACACCGGTAAGTCTCTAGATTCTGCTGATCCAGAAGAAACCAAAGTCGCGACAACCCTTCCAGAATGTAGTGCCCAAAATGCTTTGGCAAAGCACCAATAAACACTACAGTTTCATCAACGAAGTCGATGCCGTCTATTGCGTATGCTGGATTAGCCCCTTTAAACCAGTCGACGAACTCGGATGTGAAATTGGGGGGGCTCACTCGCTTAGTAAGACTTAACTCAACAAATTGCAGATTCTCATCGCAGACACCACCATACTGGTTCTGCTCATGCATGTTGGTTTCCGAGAGTTCCAGTGGAAAAATAATGCCTCGCGGAACCGTCTGCACCCGCAACGGATTAATTCGCTTATATTGAGTCTGACATTCGATGGCATATTTTTTTTCCATCGTCGGCGTGCAGAAGAGTTTCATATGTGCCTCTGGACGGGTGTGTCGATATCGTCGAGCATCATGTCCGCTAGCTCTTGAAAACTCACCCGAGGTTTCCAACCCAAAGACACTAGAAGAGAGTTGTCAGAAACCAGCCTCTTGTAATCGGACCGAAAGCCGGGGCGCATCTTTACGTGTTGTCGCCAATCCAAGTCGTACTTTGCAAAGCAATATGCAACCCAGTCTTCGATTGGATGGGCGATCCCACTCCCGATGATTACCTCATAGTGCTGACTTTGGTTAACCAGCATCCAAATGGCCTCAACAATATCGATGGCATGGTTGAACTCTTTCTGGACAGTCAGGTCACCTAACTCCAAGAACTGCTGATCTCCTCTGGAAATCGACTTTGCAGCGTCAACAATCAGTCTGTTGACATGTCGACTATCCCTAAGGAAGCTATCATGGTTGAACAAATAACCGACGTAGACGTTCAAGCCAATTTGGCTACGAAAATAGCGCGCGGCATACACCGACTGAATGCGTGCCACTGCATATGCATTGCCTGCGGAAAATGGTGATTGCTCAGATATCGGAGAGCCATCATTTAGAAACTGCATTGCGCTACCGGTCAAAAATACTTTAGCTTGTGGTGCGTGAATCCTTGTCGCTTCAAGAATGTTTAACGTCCCGGTGCTGATTGCGGCGTGATTTGCAAACATGGCCTCATGCTTGGTGGAGGAAACAGCCGCAAAGTGGAATATGTAGTCTGGATGATGCACTTGAATCAATCTATCTACGAACGAAAATTCGACCACATCTCCCTTTATATCTCCATTTATTCTGGATACACCTACCACTTCGATATTCTCGCGCGCCAACAACCTAGATAGATAAAAACCATCCTGACCACTGACCCCGAATATCAAAGCTTTCATATCAGACTATTTCCACGTTTGGCAAGGGGAATATAAACTTTCCACCTTTGGCAAGGTATTCCTTTTCACGCGCCAGGATACCGGCCTTGAAATGCCAGGGCAAGACCAGCAGATAATCCGGATTATCGGCCTTCGCCTCCGCCTCAGATACTATCTTTATATGGGTACCTGGTGTCATGGATCCATATTTGTCTGGGTTCACTTCAGCGATACAGCTGAGTTGATCGGATGTAAAGTTGCAATATTGCAGAAGAACATTACCCTTGGTACTCGCTCCGTACCCCATAACTCTCTTCCCGCCCGCAATCAGTGTATTAATCAGATCCACCAGTTCCTTCCTTTGCGCAAATACTCTTTCCGCGAACGCCAGGTACGGATCAATGGTGTCGAGCTTCATAGCCTTCTCTGCGGAGAGAAGCCTCTCAACGGAAATACTATTTGAAGTGTAGTGTGCGTCTTGCTTGCAGGCAGTTACTGCAAAGCTCCCTCCATTCACATCATTAAGCTGGACGTCAATGATCCGGAAGCCTACCTTTTCCAACATGTTTTTGACGACTGAGAGCGAGTAGAACTCTAGGTGCTCATGGCATATGGTGTCGTACGAGTTTGTATCCAACATGGATGGCAAATAGCTTTGTTCAAAATGCCAAATGCCATCGTGCGCAAGAACGTTGTAAACCTCTTTCACGAAATCCATCGGACTTTCCAGATCGTAGAACATAGCTATGGAAGTCACGATTTTTGCGGTCCGCCCCGGGAACTTTTCATTGAACAGTTGGGCGGAAAAGAAATCGGGAATCAGCTCAATATCTTCCGTATAGAATCTCTTGAACTTCGTTCCAGTAGGGTCGATGCCCACTCTTTGCTGCTTGCCGGTATAAGCCTTCAATGAAGTTGCGTCATTGCTGCCAATATCGATAACGACGTCCTCTGCAGATGGTTGCGCAAGCGCCTCCAGCGCCCGAATTTTCCCCTCAAGATGTCGAACCATTGCCGCATTGAGGCCCGAACGGTATCCATAGTTCTCTCCGTACATTTCACCGAGACTGTAGGATTGCTTTAGTTGAACTAAATTGCAGTCCTCACACCAAACCATATCTACTGGGCCACTCGTAACTGGCTGCTTTTCTGATTTTGGGAATACTCCGGTCAGTGCCTGCACACCCAGCGACAACACTGTCTTCAAATGTTCACTGCCACATACCCTGCATTTGCTGATTTCTTTATACATATTCGTACTTCCTATAATATTTTTATGCCGCAAGGTTTCATGCCAGAGATACTATTTCTTCGTAGGTTCCTCTACGACACAGCTCCCCTGCACTTAGCTCGATAATTTCGGAGCAACCCTTGAGTGTTGTAAGACGATGCGCAATGATAATAATCGTCAGATCCCGACTCAATCCGTCAATAGCCTGCATCACTGATTGTTCAGTATCGCTGTCCAATGCACTTGTTGCCTCATCGAACACCAATACATCAGCCTTCTTGTACAGCGCCCTTGCAATACCAATTCGCTGTCGTTGACCGCCAGAAAGGCGCACACCTCTTTCACCGACGGTGGTTTGGTATTTTTCAGGCCAGCTCTCGATAACACCGGCCATTTGCGCTTGCTGAGCGGCTTCGCGCACCCTCACCCAGTCAATATTTTCCTGAGGAATCCCAAAGGCAATGTTTTCTGCAATGGAGCAATCAGCCAAATAAATGCTTTGCGGTACGTGGGCAATATGCAATTGCCATCGTCGGATGTTCTTATCGTTCACCAATACATCATCGACCAGTAGTTGCCCCCGGGTCGGAACAAGCAACCCCATAAGAATGTCCAGCACTGTGGACTTTCCGCTCCCGGTTTTTCCTATCAGGCCAACCCGAGATCCTTTGCGAATGTCAATTGAAAGATTGTTTATCACCCAAGCCCCTTGTGAGCCGTAGCGAAATGAGACGTCTCTAAACGCAAAATACTTCTGGTACTCCAGCGGCTTGTCCAATGGAGTCAATGCGTAATCCGGTAATGGCTGTTCTAGCAGCTCCAAGGTGTCCCGTAACGAAGCAAGTCCGCCTTCAAACGATGCCCATGACCAGTACGCCTGCTGAAGAACCGGTATCATCCTCTGTGCCCCCAGTGCAAGAGCACCCAGTACCGGAATTGCTTTCGAAACACCTTCTGATTGCTGCGCGAGCATATAGGCAAGTGCCGAGATTAGAATCATCCCCAGAGCCTCCATCCCATAGCGGGGACTCTGACTAATGAACTGGTTATTGCCCTGCGCCCGTCGCATAGCACCGTCGGCTGATTCGTATGCCTGACAGTAGACTTCTTGCGTTCCATCCAGCAATACATCACGGATACCGCCCAACCCCTCCTGCAGCGACTTCATTACCCGGGTTGATTCGTCTGCGATACGTTGACTATCGATAGCCAGCCTGCGGCGAGCAATTCTTATGACAACCGCATAAATGGCACCGAATCCAGCAAATGCGGCAATGGCAATAATCGGATCCACAGTCAGCAATGCCGCGAGTATGGTAACCAGCATAATAAGCGAGCTAATCAGAGTCAGCATTGGGGTTACTGCACTGTGAATCACCACACTCGCTTTATTTGAAATACCGTTGATTACCTCGCTGCTATTTCTGGAAATGTGCGTTGCATACGGCTGATAAAGTGTCCGTCGATAGATATCTTTGCTTATATCTGCTCCGATACTATATGAAAGCTTTGTATTGGCCCAAAGCAAGGTTAGTCGCAATGCTCCAGTCACCAAGGCTGCAACTCCGAACGCGACTGTCAGCGGTAACAACAAGTCACTCGGTCTTTGCAACTCCAGCAACGTGATGAAAGGCTGTGCCAGCGGATGGTTGAATACGCGGTCGGATGCCGTCAGCACGCCGAGAAAAGGAAGGACCGCACCGATACTTAATATCTCGGCGAATGATGCCAGAATCATCAACCCGAGTAACAGGAAGATCTGATGGCGTCTGCGCGAGCTTATGTGCCCCCACAAACTCGCCATGAGTGGTGCAAGTGTTTGCGCCTTCATTGCAAATCTAACCCACTTTACTCATGGTAATTCATGGTTCTATAACCATGGTGTTTCACCAGTTCGTCCCGCTCTGCTGATTCGAGATCGACACGCACCATTTCCTGGACCAGTTCCTGAAAGCTGATCTTCGCTGACCAGCCCAATTTGTCTCTGGCCTTGGATGCATCTCCAAGAAGTGTTTCCACCTCTGCTGGACGGTAGTATTTTGGATCGACACGAACGATGATCCCTTCTGACCCATCTGAAGAATTGAGAAGCACACCAATTTCGTTCAAGCCATCTCCTCGCCACTCAACATCCATACCGAGGTGCTTCACAGCCGCATCTATGAAATCACGAACGCTGTATTGCACTCCGGTTGCAATCACAAAGTCCTCCGGCTTTTCCTGCTGCAACATCAGCCATTGCATCTCGACATAGTCTTTGGCATGGCCCCAATCACGCTTTGCATTCAGGTTGCCCAGATAGAGGCATTTCTGCAGTCCCAGTTTGATTCGGGCAAGTGCGCGAGTTATTTTTCGCGTTACAAATATTTCACCTCTAACCGGACTTTCATGGTTAAAGAGTATTCCATTGCACGCGTAGATACCGTAGGCTTCGCGATAGTTGACGGTGATCCAATACGCATACAGCTTGGCCACAGCATAGGGACTCCGAGGGTAAAACGGCGTTGTTTCTTTTTGCGGAGTCTCCTGAACCAGACCGTAGAGTTCAGATGTTGACGCTTGATAAAACCGAGTTTTCTTCTCCAATCCCAGTAGTCGGATCGCTTCCAGCAGGCGCAGTGGGCCGAGAGCATCTGCGTTGGCCGTGTACTCGGGCTCCTCAAAACTCACAGCCACATGTGATTGGGCTGCGAGGTTGTAGATTTCGTCCGGCTGTATTTGTTGAATGATTCTTACGAGGCTTGACGAGTCTGTCATATCACCGTAGTGCAGTACCAAGCGGACATCATCCTCATGACTGTCGCGGTACAGATGGTCAATTCGGTCCGTATTGAACATGGATGTCCGTCGACGCAGGCCATGCACCTCGTAACCCTTGTTCAAAAGGAACTCTGCCAAATATGAGCCGTCTTGTCCTGTAATACCTGTAATCAGGGCACGTTTACGCATTCTTCGTCTTTCGTTTAACAATTTTCATAGTGCTTCAGCCATCAGAATGAACTTGCCCTCATGTGTACTGCTTAATCTAGGTCAATTGCTTACGCCCTAGAGCAAAAACTGACCTAGCGTGCCCTTTGAGGAAACTTGGCACCGGCAATCGCGTGTCATAGCGAAATGGCAGAAGGTAATAGGCTTTAAGAAATCGGTGTTTTCCACGATACCAAGCTATATCCTTGCATCTGAGGCCCGGATAACTTTTAACTGAATCATACCCTTGCAGCTTTAGCAATTGCTCAATGGATTCTGGCGTGTACGGACGGACATGCGTTGGATCGTTATAAAAGTTTTTCCAGTCCAGCCGAAAGTTGGGTGTCGATAAATAGACAACCCCACCAGGCTTTAAGCATCTGTATATTTCCGATAGAAATTTAGCAGGATCGCGCAAGTGCTCAATCACCGCCAGACTTGCAGCTACGTCAATAGAGGCGTCTGCCAAAGGAAACGTATCGAACTCAAAATTCAGGTTGCTATAGTCAAGCCCCGTGTACAACCATCCCTCTGCAACACACGCTTTCTCCAAATAACGGTCAGCGCAACCAAGATCCAGAAATGCCGTGTTACGCGGCAACGCGATTCCGGACTCTTGGGCTAGAAGCTTGAACGTTTGAATTTCCCGCATTCCCAAATGGTATCGACCATTCATTTCAACCGTATCGGTCTGTTTGGCTGACTCGTAGGCGGCCCGAACATCAAAATTATTCTTATCCATAGATTTTTTATCATTACAGAGGACTAAGCCTCGATCGAATCAACTAATTGCTCGACCTGCTGATCGGTAATTGTTAGAAAGTTTAAGGAAAAGAAATCCGTTGGATAGTGGCGATTAGGCGTTCTTTCATAAAGGCATAGCGCCCCCAAAACACCATTCCACACCAATTTGCGAACGACACATGCAAACAGTGCCCTTTGATCTATATGTATGGACAATACACCGCGATCTGGTGTTTTGGCCGCATGAATACGGAATGTCCCCAAATGCTTGGATACATCGGACTTGCCATCCTTTAGAGAAAGAGGACGATACACTTCAAAAATGATGGACTGCGTGATTTCATAGTGCTTCCGGACTACCTTCTCCTCCCAGTTGGATCTAGCTTGGTCGAGGTATTTGGTAAGTACTGACCACTCCGGGGCATCAAAGTGCTCGTAAACATACGGATCCACTTTATGGATTTCGGTTGCCACTTCCCTCTCAAAAACCACAGGAGAGATCGATGACCCCACCTCCACTTTTTGACTTTCTGAATCCCATTCGAGAAAACGGCCTCCTTCCAAGGAAATACACTGTGTAGAAAGCCGCTTGTCGCTAAGAAAATTGACTATCTCGGGGTAAGTTGGTTGGGCCACATTAGCAGCAAACTGACTCAACCACCCCGGGATGAGATAAGTACCTCCAGCTGGAAAATAGTACTGCGGGTTAAGCAAACTAAGCCACTGCGCAAGATCCAACAATGATCGATCCACTATTCGCTTCTTTTCATTCGCGTGATCAACCCCAAGAAACAAATGTGGATACTCACTTGCGGCACCGCTCATCAGACATGCGACATCAATAGCCCCCATTTTTTGACTGATGTAGGCGTGTACATTTTTCAAGTCTTCAAATGAAAGTGGATTGTCGACTTGATTAAAGAAAACTTTCCCATCCGCTTTGATAGCAATCGATGTATCCAGATCAAAATTCACATCATCCTCAAGTCCAGATGAGTTGCTAGACAATTGGGGAAAGATAGATATTTCAAACGGGCCTATTTTTACTACCTCGAAAGCATCAATTTCGCGGATACGTGTTACGCCCAAGCGCTTGAGTCGCTCTCGCAATATCGGCTGACTAAAGCGCTTGATTATAAATTCCCGATCCAATAAACCGTGCACTTTGAGTGTCTCGGGATGGAAGTGATCGTCATGCAAATGTGAAACATAAATCCACTTTGCATCTGCAAGATACTCTGCCAACTCAATGCTTGAGAATTCCGGAAAGCTCTGCCATCCACTCGCATTTGCCTTACCAACCCAAGGATCACAGACAAAAGTCTCTCCTTGCGATGAAATCGACATGAATGAGTTACTAAAATGAGTTATTTTCATAGTTAAGCACGATAAATCAATCGACTCATAGTGCGAATTAAATCATATCCATCCCATTCCAGTGAAAACTCTAGTGTCCGACCGACTGGGACAATACGATCGACCCCAAGGCTTCTTGCCTTAATTAAGAGCTGTCGCAAACAGTCACCGCTCAAACCTATATATGACAGTGTTTGATATTTTCGAGTGATGATGGGTAGGACTTCTTCAATCCTCGACAAATGACATTCGACAAAAAAACCACAATTCGAATGCCAATTTTCGATGCCCGCCTCCAGCTCCGGATGAGTGACTCTGGTAATTAAATTATCTCTAGAAGGCAAAATACGAGTACCTTCATGCGAGGCCGCATATCGCAAGGCCGCAGACAGTTTTGTAACTGCGGATTGAGCATCTAAAGTGTATTTTTCTTCAACATACGCTTGCAGGCTCTCCCAAAACACATTTTGGGCACGATTAACTACGTCCGTCTTGCCCAGCCAAAGTACCAGATGGGGTGCGGTACAGGCTTTTTGGTCAAACAAGTATGTATCGTTGTAGAACGCTTGCGCTAATGATGAGTACTTGGTGGTTTGCAGGTAGTTTTCTGCATCAATGATACAAACCGAATATCGATCAGCAAAAGTTATGTCAAATGCGCGCGCATTCAATTTATGGCGGCGAATCACATCAATGGTGTCATCACCGCCCCAGATGACACGGACGTCGCAGATTTCTGAAAATTTTGCTGTAGCCTCATGTGAGTTTCGGTCATAGCGTACCAACCGAATGTGATCACTCAGTTCGCGGTGCTCAGGTTTCTTTAGCAGAGTGTCCAGTGTTTGCGCAATGATTGCTACTTGGGGGAAGTCAGCCGAAGGAACACGAACCAGATTTGCATTCCCGGCAAGTAGACCTGCTGCCAAGGAATAAGCAAAGTTCACCGGTACATTGGCAGGGCCTACATGAAAAATGACCCCTCGACCAAGACGAGAATGGTTGTCAGCGTAACTGCGCCCCATAGCCTCTATGGAGGTGCGTCTACACCAAAATCCGAATGCGTAAAGATCAGGCAGCAATCGAACCCGTGAATCGGAACGCAGAAGATCCGACAAATCACCAAGAAAACTCAAAACTTGAGGCGAAAACGGTGGCAGTGCACGAGTGTGCTGGACAGCCAGCAAGTCTGCACCCAACGGAGCCAGGAGTTCAACCACTTTGTCAATAGCCATTTGACAACTCTCGGGGTGCTTCATTTGGGCCAGCGGCATACGTGTCGCTGCAGCCCCTTAGCTCCGCGCTCTTAATGCGTCCGTGAACCTTAAAGTACTTGCCCATGCGACCGCATGGACAATCATCCTCGCCGAGGACCATCCCTTCGTCTTCTGTCAACAGGGCGTGTCCCGGGTAGCTCCCCGGCAAAACCGACACCACCTCAATCAAGCCAGATTCACCCACGTCAGCCACGGAAAAGTCCACGTGCCGCCTCACAATGATGTCCGAATAAACCGATGCATGCAGATGGCCATGCTCACATTCGATGTAGATGGACCCTGTCTGCTCCACCATACCGTAGTAGTCATGTACTCGGCTGATGCCGCAGACCGCTTGTAAACGCTCACGAAATACGGTTGAAGAAACAGACTCATTCACCAGCGTCTTCCAACCGCCACCGTGAACCAAGATGGCTTGCCCAAGGTCGAGTTGCCTACCGCTACTGACCAGTGCTTTGTACAGGTATTGCCAAACCATGAAGGTGAAGCCAAAAATGAAGACGGGGCTCCCCACATGTTTATTCAGGAACTGGGCCACCATGTCGACGTCCAATTGCATGTTGTCGTCAAGTGCAAAAATTCTGTCGCGACCGAAAATCGAAAACCCCAAAATACCCGCACCCCGAGCCGAAAACAAGGCACGGTCTTTGATGACGGAAGGACTATCCACCACGATCATGGGCATGCGTTGCGCACCCGTCACGGCTGAGACGATGCGCGTCAAAGCTTTGGTTTGATTTGCGGCCGTGCTGCGGTCCAAGAATATCCGGGACGGGGTCTGACCCGAAGTGCCGCTGGATGTCATGGTTTTGACCACGTCCTCCTGCGTCACACTGCGCAGATCCAACTGCTTGAATAAGCGGACTGGTAAGAAGGGAATATCGGCAGGCGAATGGACCGCCTCAGGCCGAAAACCCTGAGCCTCGAGCATCCGGCGATAAGGCTCGCACTGTGTCGCATGGTGCGCCGTAAGTTCAAGTAAGCCGCGCGTGAGCATGGCATGTTTGGCGCTGTGATCCAAGGCATAAGGTGCGAGTGCATGCCAAGCCGTCAAATCCATCATGCCTGCATCCTGCTTGAAAGCAGCCGGTAGTCTGTTTTGCCAACCGGTGTTCGTGGCAAGCTGTCAATCAGCCGCACCTGATAGGCGGAAGCGTGAATGGCCGTGCGCTCAGCCAACAAGCCAGACAGTGCAGCGGTATGCTCACAATCCGTCACCCACACCGTGACCCGGTCTTCGGCGCCGGTGCAGGCCACCTCCGTCACCAGCCCAAGGCAGATCTGCTCCAGATCGTCCAAACTCACGCGCTTGCCAAACAGCTTGGCGATACGGCTCAGGCGCCCGGTAATGTAGTAATACCCGTCGGCATCACGCAGGGCCAGGTCGCCTGTGAGTAAGGTGCCCCGGCGCTCATCGCCCGTGGACAGATCGGCGCGCTGCTCGGCATAGCCCATGGTCACATTGGGGCCTCGGTAGCCCAACTCGCCCTGCACGTCGGCGGCGTTGATTTCGCCCCCCTCCGAGTCCACCAAGAACAGCTCACCGCCCGGTATGGCCACGCCGATGCTGCCGGCCTTATCCAGCGCCCTTCCTGCTGGCACATAGCTCATCCGCGCAGTCGCCTCGGTCTGTCCGTACATCACGTAAAAATCAATGCCGCTGCGCGCCGCGAACTCGGCAAATTCGCGGACCAGGGCGTCGCTAAGCTTGCCGCCCGCCTGGGTCAGGGTGTGCAGCGAGCCGGGATTCGCTCGAAGGAAACCCAGCCGCTTGAGCATTTGGTAGGTGTAGGGCACGCCCGCCAGAGAGGTCGCACCAGCCTCTTTGATGAACGTCCAGAAAGGTTTCTCCATGACCGAGCGGTCGGTCACCAACAAGGTGGCGCCTACTTGCAAATGGCTGCTCAGCACGGAAAAACCGTAGGTGTAGTGCAGCGGCAAACTGGTGACCGGGCGATCGCCGGGGCCAATGTTCAAGTAGCTCGCAATTGCCTGGGCGTTCGACAGCACATTACCCCGGCTCTGCCGAACCAGCTTGGGACTGCCCGTGCTGCCCGAGGTGCTAATCAGCAAGGCCAGGTCGGGGTGAGTCGGGCAGCGGCTGGCTTGGTTCTCTGACGCGAGCACCGCATAGTCAAGCATGCGCAACAGGCAAGGGTTGTCTGGATACTGCGCTTGCAGGTCGCTTGGCAGCACCAGTACGTCGGGTTGATAGCGCTCTCTGTGCAGCGCAATGGTCGCTGGGGCGGCGCTGGCGTCGAGCAAGATGGGAACGACGCCCTGCTTGATCAAGGCCACGATGGTCGCCACGCAGCCCAAGGTGTTGCGGACCAGGACCAAGGCCACCGTTCTGGCTCGAACCGAAGACGCTAGGCGCATTGAAATCTGCGCCAAGTCCCCATAGGACAGCACCTGACCCGAATCGTCCAGCGCGGCGAGCCGATCGGCGGGAAACGCGTCCACGGGAAAGAGTGTCACGCCACCGTGCTCCATCGCGACTGGATCTGCGTGGCGATCTGAGGGGCAGTTAGCCCGGTTTCGGACAGCAAGTGCCGGTAATCGCCCGCATGGGGAAAGTAATCGCGAACGCCAATGATGAGCTGCGGCGGCGTTGCCGCAAATTGGCACTTGTGCTCTGCAACAGCACCACCCAGGCCACCCAGAATGCTGTGCTCCTCGACCGTCACGACCAAACGAGCTGAAGCGTAGACCTCGCGCAACATCTCGGTGTCCAGCGGCTTGATGGTGTGCATGTTGACCACACCCACCCGCAGGCCCAGCGCTTCTAACAGTTTGGCTGCCTGCAGTGACTCGTAGACGACCGGGCCGGTGGCCACGATGGTGATGTCCTCACCGCCACGCAGGCGGATGGCTTTGCCAATGCAAAACTCATAGTCTTCCGCAAACACCACCGGATGCGGCACATTCCCGCCCAGTCGCAAATAAGCGGGCCCCGGGTAGTTGACCAGCGCCTGCACAGCCTTGACCGTCTCGGTGCAGTCGGCTGGCGAGATCACGGCCATGTTAGGAATCGCGCGCATGAACGCAATGTCCTCCAGGCTGATGTGCGTCGGTCCCAGTACACCCACCGAAAAACCAGCTCCCAGGCCAACGAGCTTGACGCCCAGCCCCATATAACCCATGTTCACCCGCACAGGATCGGCGCTGCGCGCTGCCGCAAAGGTGGCGTAAGTGGTGGCGAAGACATTGAAGCCTTCGTTGCAGAGCCCTGCAGCCAAGCCCACCATGTTTTGCTCGGCAATGCCCACATTGATGAGCCGGTCGGGATGGGCCGCGGCAAAACGGTCCAGCCCGGAGAAATTGCGCAAATCGGCGGTGACGATCAGAGTTTCAGGGTTGATCGCAGGCAGGCCCATGGCGGCCTGGCCAAAGGTGCCGGCAGAGCCAAGCATCGACCAGGTCCGGATATTGGCGCGAGTAAAAATACTCATGGGTTCACCGCCTTGGCTGCGGTCAATTCGTCAAATTGAGCCTGGGTCAATCGGTTGTGGTGCCAAGCCGGGTTGTTTTCCATATAGGACACGCCTTTACCCTTGACGGTGTTGGCCACAATGACTGTGGGCTTGCCCCCCAGGTTGTCAAAAGCGTCCAGCAGCTCAGCCAGGTTGTGGCCGTCAACGGTGCGCGCCTGCCAGCCAAAGCTTTCCCATTTTTCGGCCATGCCATCCATGTTCAGCACATCCTTGGTCGGGCCGTCATACTGCAGGCCATTTTTGTCGATGATGGCCACCAGGTTCGACAGCCCGAAATGCGCCGCCGACGCCGCGCTTTCCCAGACCGATCCTTCGCCGCACTCGCCGTCGCCCATGAGCACGAACACGCGCGACGCATGGTTACCGCGCTTGCGCAAGCCCATGGCTGTTCCCACGCCCAACGCCAGACCCAAGCCCAGGCTGCCGCTGGAAAACTCGATGCCCTTGTCGGGGTTCATGGACGGGTGGCCATAGAGAAAGGTGTGGTTGCCCTTGAAGGTCATAAGGTCCTCGTCTGTCACAAAGCCCACCTGCTTAAGGGCTGCGTAATACGCCATGGCCCCGTGCCCCTTGCTCAAAATAAAACGGTCACGCTCGGGCCAGCGCGGCTGCGCCGGGTTCACGCGCATCACAGACTGGTAGAGCACCGCCATGATCTCCACCAGCGACAAGCCGCCCCCAAAGTGCGCGCCGTTCAGGCCAGTCTGCAGGCCCATGCGATAAATGTCGTGGCGCATTTCCCGGGCCATGCTTTCAAGCGCTTGCACGGTTGCGATGTGGGTGCTGGTGTGAGTCATCATGCGCTGCCTCCATTGACCGGAATGACTTGTCCGTTCACGAATGAGGCAGCGTCCGAGGCCAGGAAAAGCACCACCTGCGCAATTTCCTCCACCGTTGCCAGCCGCTTCATGGCACTGTTTTGAATCATCTCAGTCCCCGCCTTTTTTTCCATCTGGGTCGCCATCTCGGTATCGACCAACCCCGGCGCCACCGCATTCACGCGCACCCCCATGGAGCCTACCTCGGCCGCCAGGGTTTGGGTGAATGCCATCAAGGCGGCCTTTGAGACGCCGTAAGCCACATTGCCAGCCGCCAGGTCGAGCCCGGCAATGGAGCCGATGTTGACAATCGCCCCGACTTTTTGGCGGCTCATGCGGCGCACCATGAGCTGAGTCAACTCAAGTTGCGCAAAGAAGTTGACGTCGAACACGCTGCGCACCACCGACACCGGCGTCATTTGAAAAAGCCCCCCATGGGCGATGCCTGCGTTGTTGACCAGCACATCAATCTTGCGGCTCGGCGGCAAGGCTGCATTGATGGCGGCCTTCATGCCTGGGGTGTCCGTCATGTCAAAGACCACATGCTCAACCGCCACCTTGTAGCGGGCCGCCAGCGCCAGCATGTCCTCGGCAAAGGCTGCAGTCTGGCTGCGGCTGTGCACGATCAGGCCGGCGCCCACCTGGGCAAACGCCTCAGCGATGGCCCGGCCAATCCCTCGGTTGGCACCGGTGATCAGAACTGTTTTATTCAAAAACACTGGTTACAACCTAGAGCGCGACCCCGTACTTGCGCAGAATATCCATGCCCTTTTCGTAGCCGGAGAACTCTAGGATGTCTTCCATCTCCAAGGCAATGCCAAAGACATCTTCGAGCTGGGTCATGAGCTGCATGTGCCCCACAGAGTCCCAGCCGGCAGTGGCCTGGTAAACAAGGCCCGGAAGTTGGTCTTCGCTCACTCCGACAATCTCGACAAAGGCGGCGTTATATTTTTTAAGTTGTTCCATTGAGGGTTTCCATTCTGTTCATCAGCTTGAGCAGCTTGGCGTCTTGTGCCGTCTTTTGCTGCCACTGCTGCTTGGTAATTTCAATCTGTTGCATGCCTTCGGCACCCGCAGTGCTAGATTCTTTTACTGACAGCCCCAACAAACCGTTGAGCCTCATTGCGCTCAAGTTGTCAAGTTTCTGAAAACCGTAAATGCGCTCGACTCCCGATGCCCGAAACATGTAGTCCATTCCCTGAAAGACCACGTTCAAAGGTAAAAACCGTTCACGCGTCTGAGCCGTGACCCAAAACCCTCCGAGGCCAGAACCGTCTGCCAAGTCATTCAGTGAATACACGCCAGCAAAACACCCTGCCCGCGCAATCCTCACATAAATCGCGCGCGGGTTGTCCTTCAGCCCACGCATGAAGCGCCTATGATCGTCGGCGGTAATGACCATATCCGATGTCATCCACCGTCGCACTTCCGCGTCATTTCGGCCGTGCAGTACCTCTTCGGACTCGTGCTTCGTCAGTTCCGTGAAGTTCTTGAAAGTGTAAAGAGGATTCGCGAAAGCACTCACTGGATGTCCTGCACACCTAAAGGCTCGCCCAAGGCGATGGCACGCTCGGCGCGCTGCCCCAGCAGCGCATGGAAATACCGTGGATGCAAGCCATAGCCGGGACGGATCACGCGAATATTTTCTTCGGTAAACACATCTCCGAGTGCAATATCTCGAGCGGCATAAATGGAGCGCTTGCCCGCACTGACCTTGCCCTCCGTTTCTTCCAAACCATAGTAAACGCGACCCAAGGCGTCAAAAGCACGGTTACTTTCGGTGACCAGCATCGCAAACTCATCAGGCTCCATGGAGAATGAGGAGTCGACCCCGCCGTCTGCGCGCGACTTGGTCATGTGCTTTTCAATGCACGTTACACCAAAACCGATCGAAGCGACCGACACCCCGATCCCCAAGGTATGGTCTGACAGCCCTACATCGCAACCAAAAAGCGCGGCCATGTGGGGAATGGTCCGCAAATTGATCTCCTTGGGATCAGCCGGGTAGGCACTGGTGCACTTGAGTAAGGTCAAGTCATTGCAGCCATGCTTGCGCAAGGTGTTCACGGCCTCATCAATTTCGGAGACTGTTGCCCCCCCCGTAGACATGATGACCGGCTTGCCCGTTTGTGCGACGCACTGCAACAACGGTGTGTGGTTGATTTCGAACGAGGCAACTTTGTATATCGGGTTGCCTAACGTTTCGAGAAATTCCACCGCTTTGGTACTAAAGGGCGTAGAGAAACATGGCAAGCCTTCGGCTTGCGCCGCTTCAAACAACTCTCTGTGCCATTCCCAAGGCGTATTCGCCTCCTCATAGAGGTCATACAGCTCACGACCAAACCACGGCGAACTTGCTTCAGTAATAGTGAATGCCCCGCGGACGGTAAGACAATCTGGGGTGTAGGTTTGCAGCTTAATAGCGGAAGCCCCTGCCTTGGCCGCGGTGCGAATCAACTCCAATGCCAAATCCAATGAGCGATTGTGGTTACCCGATAGCTCGGCAATGATGAAAGGGCGGTTTCTTTTTACAGGGATGCTCATAAGCTTGCTTCTGTTCTTTCAACTATCCGTACACAGGAACGATCAACCGAATCCACCCCTCGGCCTTGAAAGCGGGTTCCGCGAACAATCAACCCGCACCAATCGACTCGCCCCTCATGTCCGGCGGATTGACGGAACTTTTCGGGATTCGTCAACACTCACCAAGCAGCTCTTGGACAATCTCAGCCGTACCGGCCAAAGACTCTCTGATGAATGCTTCCTGGAGTCGCGCCATTTTAACTCCTGACTTGAGTACAGAAGAGCGTGCGGCACGCAGCTCACGAAGCTCCGGTACACGAAGATCCCCAATGTTTGCGATCAACCCCTGTGCCTCAAAAGCATTGAGTGAGGTTTGCTGGTTCTGCGCGATCCACCCCGAGATGGCTGGAATACCGGCTGCAAACGCCTCAAGCAACACCGTACTGGCCGGAGCAACAAGGTAACCAGCCCTCTGATAACGGCGAATCATCTGAGTAGCGGATTGTTTCGAAAAAAACCGCAGCTTCTTCAACGGCAATCCAGAAGCTCTTTGAACATTGACGGCAGAAAGTCGACGCCCTGTCAAAACCCAGATTACGGCCCGAGGCTCTAGCTTGCCAAGCAAGCCCAGCATTCTGATGACCCATGCCTTCTGGTTGGTGCCCCCCGCTACCAGCATCACCGACTTGGAAATCCGCGCACCGTGCCGCAAACATCTTGCGGCACGTAAAACCTCCGGCTTTATGAGGACATAGCGCCCCCCAAGAAAAACTTTGCAGTACTCTGGCGTGGATAACTGGCTCCTCATCAAGCCTTCGTTATTACAAATCAAAACATCGCAGTCGTAATTAACACCCCTGTAATCATCAAGATAGACCGTCTTCCACGCTCGCTTCTTCATAGCGCCCCCCAACTCCGGTCCAAATTGATAGCCATCAACGACTACTACACTTTCTGATAGGTCCGCATCCAAAAACTCTTGCTCAGTTTGCAAAAGGAAAACATGAAAACCCGAAACCTCAAGCTCACGGCGTGTAGAGTTTGAAATCTTGGCGCAATAAAACTGTACTTCGCAACCGGCCAGCCACAGCGCATGCGCCAACGTGCGACAGCGGGACATGTGACCAAACCCAACTTGAGAGGACTCATCAACACGAAACGCTATCTTCCGAGGTGCATTCATCCCATTTCGCCGTCCGCAGCAACTGACTTTAAAAGCCCCTCATTGCGCACAATCCCACCATTTATATTCAAGATCTCGGGTTCTCGCTGCAGAAGTTGCAAAACCTCTTCCGAATGAAAGATATGGGTGCCTGACGCATTCAGGCGAGAAAAAATTACCTGAAGAAAGCTTAAGTCTCTCGGTTCGTCAAGCGTCCAACGATGATGAGACAAACCATGAAACTTGATTAACTGGCCAATCTTGAATATCTCAGGGTGATTGGTAATGTAGGGGCCTACATGCTCACGCTCGGAAGGCAGCGTCGCCTCACGCCATGCACGCGATAACGCTTCCTTTGAGAAAACTGCGCAATCAAGCCCGTCGGGGAACTCCCCGCCCAGATAAAAGAGATCAAATGAGTCTGCTAGGAAAGCGGAGACAACACCGTCGATCACTAGCGGGTCAACTGCGGGGCAGTCTGCGGTGATTCTCACAATTGCGTCAGCTGAGTACCGTTCGGCGCAATGGTAATAACGATCTAATACATCAGTCAAACTACCACGAAAGACTTCAACTTCGTGCCGATTGCACCAATCAGCCAAAACATCGTCAGTAACGTCGTTGGATGTCGCAACCACTACTTCATTAACTGTGGCACAAGCACGAACCCTTTGAACAACATGCTCGAGCACAGGCACACCCGACAAAGGCATCAGAACTTTACCCGGCAAACGAGTAGAGCCCATCCTTGCCTGAATAATTGCAACAACTCGCATGCTCGACACCTCACTGCTATCAATTTAGTCGCTTAAATCCGGCATGACAAACTGGACCTTTCAGCAGACTCATAACATTCTCACCTTGCTCACAACGCGCAATAAGCGCGAAAACTGAATCAAGTGCATCGAAATAGCCATGCACGACTTCAGGCGTATGAGATGTACAAACATAAACACTATTTGAGGCAAGATAACCGCGGGCCAGCATTTCCTGGGTCAATAATGTTTTGTATGCAAGTGCGTTATCTGAAACAAAACTAAAACCCGTTAGCGCGGGCAAACCCCAATGCTCAATACTGAGTTTGTATTTGTCCGCGAGTTGCTGCCATTGCCCTCTAATCGATAAGCCGGTCTGTGTAATCGTCTCCCAAGATTTGGTTCTCTCCATCACCTCAAGCGTCTTAAGCGCAGCAGTAGGCCCGATTCGCTCTGTCCAAAATGTGCTACTTATAAAAGTGGATTGAGCTGCCTCCATAACTTCACGCTTACCGATGGTTGCTGTTATCGCATACCCGTTTCCCAAGGCCTTACCAAACATAGCCATGTCAGGCTCCACACCGTACTTTTTATGAAGGCCACCGAACGTCTCCCTAAACCCAGACGTGCACTCATCAAAAATCAAAACAATTCCACGATCAGTAGCGAGTTTTCGAACTTTTTGTAAGAAATTATCCACTGGCCCCAAATTCCGAACGACTTCCATTTTTATGACGCCAATATCATGCTGATTTATAAGCGCTTCCAACTCGAGGAAATTGTTGTAGGTAAAGGGAAAAACCGTACCCCGAAGACTTTGTGGCACGCCTTTGGGATCAAGCCCCGGAAGTAGATGCCCAGCAAGTTGCTCATCGTCGCCCAAATTGGCGGAGAGATACCAGTCATGCCAACCGTGGTATCCACAAACAGCCACTTTGTCACGTCCCGAGGCGGCCCGCGCGATACGTATCGCTATTGCGTTGGCCTCACCACCCGATCGAGCAAGTCGCACCATTTCAGCCCAAGGATGAATCTCAATAAGCTTCTCTGCGAGATAAACTTCCTCCGGGCAGTTCAACGTCGACATATTGCCAGCATCAATAGTCTTACGCACAGCGTCATCTACTTCGGGATGGCCATAGCCGAGGGTATTTGTACCAATCCCCATGATGCACATGTCGGTATAAACATTGCCGTCAAGGTCCCAGACCGTGCAACCCTGAGATTTACTAAAATAAGCAGGCCATTGGTCAGGAAGGAACATCTCAGCCCTCTTAGAGAGGAGCATGTTGCCACCTGGAATAGCTTTTTTTGCTCTTTGCCAAAGCTCTTGCCCTGTTTTCATTTGGATTCCTTTGTGTCGATTTATATCTTGGTAAGGCTCATTCAGAGCAGTGGCCACCGCGCAGGGTTGATCAGTAACTCATCGATACAGTCAAGGTTTGGAAACTCCGAGAGCTTGGGTGCACAAGCTGCATCGATCAGTTGTGTCAATTGCATCGAGCTATCGGCACCGACTACTACGCGTTCTATTTCTGGATGCCCCAACACAAAGCCCAAACAAGCATGGACAGGGGCAACATTGCGCTCGACAAGCCATTTATCCCAAGTCGCCCACAAATCCGACCATGCCATGAACTTGGAGGGGCGCTCGTCTTGTCCCATCAAGAGCAGCCCCTGCAGAAACGTCGACCGCGTATGGACCTCCACCCCTTCAGCTTTGAGTCGCCGCAGCCACCCAGAGCTTTGCAAGCGCCGATCGACCAAATTGAAGGGCGCCTGCACCAAGTCAAGGGAAAACAATGGGCAAATTGCGTCGAGCTCGCGCGGAGAATACACAGAGATGCCGATTTTTTGCACCAATCCGCTATCTTTCAATTCGTAGAGTGCTTTGTACAGAGCTCGACCATCGGGGCCAAGCAATTGCTCAGACCTATGCAGAAGCAATCCATACAAAACCGACACCCCAAGTCGAGACATGGATGCTTCTACCTGCCTCTGAACCCATGAGGCAACATCAGTCAGTCCTTCAGGCAAGGCAGGGAGTTTGGTTATGGCGTTAAAGTCATTGATCCCCAGCGCACCCAAACGAACTTCACTTTCGCCATAGGCGATAGCTGTGTCCAAGGTATCAATTTTGCTGGCGATGGCGAGGCCCAACATTGCCTGAGACTGCTCGCGACTCACCTGTCCTGATTGGTTCGCGACACCATATGGCAGCCCAAACTGAACGGTGCCAAGCGCCAAACGCATCATTGCAGAACACCAGAGAGTGCATCGACTACCTGTTCTTGCATAGCCTGCGTCAGACCTGGATACATTGGCAAGCTAATTGCCTGCGCGTAATAGCGCATTGCCTGGGGATAATCCTCCGAAAGAAAACCCATGCGCGCATAATAGGGCTGAGTGTGCACAGGGATATAATGCAAATTAACGCCAACACCCTTATCACGAAGCACCTCGAATATTTCACGCTGCGAACTCATAAGGCGCTCGGTTTGCAACCGAATCACATACAAATGCAATCCCGAGTAACCATCAGGATGTTGCCATGGCCGTGTTACAGGTAATTCCGACAGGAGTTGTTCATAGCGATTTGCAATGGCATGGCGTTGTGCAACGAATCCCTCCAATCGGTGCATCTGACTAACCCCCAAAGCGGCTTGCAAGTCAGTCATCCGATAGTTGAAACCCAACGCCACTTGTTGGTAATACCAAGGCCCATCAGGCGCATGGCTCATTTGTCGAACATCCCGTGTAATGCCGTGACTACGCAAAAGGCCCATTGATTCGAACAATTCGCTCGAATTGGTAACAACCATACCACCCTCCGCCGTCGTAATGATCTTTACTGGATGGAAACTAAAGACGGTGATATCGCTAAAACGACAATTGCCAATCGGCTCTCCCAAGTATTTACCCCCGATGGCATGCGAGGCATCTTCTATGATTTTGAAACCAAACTTTTGCGCTAATGCATGGATGCGCTGCATATCGCAAGGTTGACCGCACAGATGTACAGGCACAACAATCTTAGGGAGGCGATTTTCAATCTTCGCCCGTAGAAGCTTTTGCTCCAACGCATCGGGACACAAGTTATATGTCAGCGGATCAATGTCAACAAAGCTGACTTGCGCGCCACAATAGAGAGCACAATTTGCGGAGGCAACAAAGGTAATCGGGGTCGTCCAAAGCCAATCACCAGGACCAAGGCCCAGCGCCAAACATGCAATATGCAAAGCACTTGTGGCACTATTAACGGCTAAAGCGTGACGTGCGCCACAATGCGCAATAACGGAATCTTCAAACAGAGGAACAGTTGGCCCCTGAGTTAAATAATCCGATTGCAACACTCGGACTACAGCATCAACATCCTCTTGATTAATACTCTGACGACCATATGGAATCATATGCTTTCCGAATCTGCGCCCGAAAAATCTCTAGCGATCAATTCACGCAATTGTTCTACCGTAAGAAAGTCAGTGTTACTACCACTGTCATAGGCATACCCAGGCTCAACCGGTTTACCACCAAATTCTGCACAATAAGTTTCCACTGAATGCGATCCGGCAGATGGCAATATAGCAAAGTACTTGCCAAGATCAACAGTGTTGAAGCTATCACTTGCTGTAATCATTTCTTCATGAATTTTTTCACCGGGACGAATACCCACAATGGCATGCTCACACTCTGGCCCAATGGCATTAGCTACATCGGTAATCCTATAACTAGGAATTTTTGGAACAAAAATCTCGCCACCTTGGGCTCGCTCCAAAGCCCACAAGACCATATCCACTCCGTCCTGCAAGCTAATGTTGAAGCGGGTCATCGCGGGGTCTGTTATTGGCAAAACCCCAGTTTTTCGCTTTCCTAAAAAAAAAGGAATTACAGACCCACGACTACCCATGACGTTGCCATACCTCACCACGCTAAAGCGCAAATCACGGCCACCCTTGATGTTATTTGCGGCAGTAAACAATTTATCAGAGCACAACTTGGTCGCACCGTACAAATTGATTGGCGCCGCCGCTTTATCCGTTGACAGTGCGACGACGCGCCTAACTCCCATATCGAGACATGCCTCAATAACATTCTGAGCACCCAAAACGTTAGTTTTGATACATTCGAAGGGGTTATATTCCGCGGCAGGAACCTGCTTGAGTGCTGCTGCATGGATAACAACATTAATTCCCTCCATGGCACGACGCAATCGATCCGAGTCCCTTACATCCCCAATAAAGTACCGCAGCGCAGGGTACTTGGAAACAGGGAATTTCTGAGCCATCTCGAACTGTTTGAGCTCATCCCGACTAAAGATGACTAAACGCCTGACATCTGGGTATTTTTCCAAAACCGTTTCTACAAACGCTTTTCCAAAAGAGCCGGTACCACCAGTGATTAGGATTGATAAATTATTGAGCATGATATTTCCCGAAGCTTAATTTTAGTCGCAGCGCACCTTAACAATGCGTGGCCTGTCAATTCAGCGCGATCGACAATGTAAAAAGCAGTAGTGCGTGGGCTGCCCCACGCAAAGCTATGCGCGAGGCGTAGTCGCCATCATACTTTTATGGTGTACTAAACACGAGCACACTGACTCAGAAATGAATCCCCCGCATCATCTGCTGCATAGCAATCGCCTCCGCCGACAACTTCGGCTTCTCCCCGGGCTTGCCTCCCTTGGCAGCCGATGAATCCGGAAACATGCGGAAGCTGGTGTTCATGGCGATCTGGGCGATGCGCGGCACCAAAGCGTGCAGCACCTGGCCGGTGATGCCCAGGCGGGTGGCGATGCGAACGGGCTTGCTGATGCAGGCGTCGGCCACCATGTCGGCGGCTTGCTCGGGGGACAGCGTGGGCACGTTGTTGTAGATGCCCGTGGGCGCGATCATGGGCGTGCGCACCAGCGGCATGTTGATGGTGGTGAAGCTGATGCCCTGATCGGCAAATTCGCTGGAGGCGCAGCGAGTCCAGGCGTCCAGTGCGGCCTTGGAAGCCACATAGGCACTGAAGCGCGGGGCATTGGTCAGCACGCCGATGGAGCTGATGTTGACCACATGGCCTTTCTTTTTGGCCACCATACCGGGCAGCAAGCCCATGGTCACACGCAGACAACCAAAGTAATTGAGCTGCATGGTGCGCTCGTAGTCATGGAAACGGTCGTAGCTGGACTCGATGGCGCGGCGGATGGAGCGGCCGGCGTTGTTGATCAGGAAGTCCACACCACCATGGTTCTCAATCAATAGCTGCACAAACCGGTCGCAATCGGCCATGTCAGCGATGTCGGCCGGATACGCCACAAAGCTGTAGCCCTTGGCCTTGGCTTCTTTGCAGGCCTCCTCCAACTTGTCGACGTCGCGGCCGCAAATGATCGTCGTGGCACCCGCCTCGGCAAACTTGTGTGCAGCCGCCAAGCCAATGCCGGATGATCCGCCGGTAATCAGCACGACCTTACCGCCCACCGTACCGCGCAGGCTGCGGTCGATGTGCAGATCTGGGTCGAGGTGACGCTCCCAATAGTCCCACAGGCGCCACGCGTAATCCTTGAGATTGGGGCACGCCACCCCGCTGCCCTTGAGCATGGCCTGGGTGTCGCGGCAATCAAAACGCGTGGGGTAGTTCACAAACGTGAGCATGTCTTCGGGCAGACTCAGGTCTTTCATGATGGCATTGCGCACACGGCGTACAGGCGCCAGCGCCATCAGGCTCTTGGTCACGCTGCGCGGAATGAAGCCCAGCAAGGCCGCATTCACAAACACATTCATCTTGGGGGCATGGGCCGCTTTGCTGAAGATATCCAGCACATCACCCACGCGGTAGCCCACCGGGTCCACCAGGTGGTAGCACTTCTTGGCAATTCCGGCCTTGTGGCTGATGGTGTCCAGCGCATCGACCACAAAATCCACCGGCACGATGTTGATGCGTCCGCCCTCCAGGCCAATCGCAGGCATCCACGGCGGGAGCAACTGGCGCATGCGCTGGATCAACTTGAAAAAGTAATAAGGACCGTCGATCTTGTCCATCTCACCGGTCTGGCTGTCGCCCACCACCATGGCGGGGCGGTACACCGACCAGGGCACTTTGCAGTCTTTGCGCACGATTTTTTCGCTCTCGTGCTTGGTCATGAAATAGGGGTGGTCGTAGTTCTCGGCCTCTTCAAACATGTCTTCGCGGAAGACACCCTCGTACAAGCCCGCGGCAGCAATCGACGACACATGGTGGAAATGCCCGGCATCGATCGCCTTGGCAAAGTCAATGGTGTTGCGCGTGCCTTCGATGTTGACGGCGATCTGGCTTTCCTCGTCAGCACCCAGGTCATACACCGCGGCCAGGTGGTAGAAATGGTCGACGCTGCCTTTCAGTGTCTTGACCGCATCGGTCGCCACACCCAGCTTCTTGCTGGTCAGGTCCCCAAAAACCGGCACCGCGCGTGCAGCACCTTTGGCATCCTTCAGCCCCCAAAACTCATGCAGCCCAGCGACCTTGTCCTGACTCTCCTTGCGAATCAAAAAGTGCACCACAGCGCCCTTGCGCTCCAGCAGTTTTTTTACAAGACGCTTGCCAATAAAGCCGGTGGCTCCGGTCACAAAGTACTGCATACATGCTCCAAAGAATCAAACCATTCTGACCGACTTTACAAGCCGCCTTGTTCATCGTAAACCCGCAAAAACACACCGTTAGTAGGGCACACCTACACAGCCGGGACTTCTGCGCTTAGAGTCCCGGCTAAAGTTACCCACTCGCCACCACCATCAGGAGCCACCATGGTCAAAAAATTGCAAAAAAACAAACCCCAAGCCAAAACAGCCGGCATCCATCTCTCCGGCTCAGTCAAAGACTCTGCCCAGCAGATCTGGCAAGCCGGCTTGGGGGCCTTCACCCGCGCACAAGCAGAAGGCAGCAAGGCCTTTGAATCCCTGGTCAAGGAAGGCGTAAGCATCCAGCGCAAAACCCAGGCGGCTGCCGAAGAAAAGATTTCGGAGGCCACCTCCAAAATGTCCACCATGGCCACCGACATTTCCACCAAGGCCTCCGGCCAGTGGGACAAGCTGGAAAACATCTTTGAAGAACGCGTGGCCAAGGCCCTGAACAAGCTGGGCGTCCCCTCTGCCAAGGACGTTGCCGCCCTGATTGCCCGCATTGACGAACTGAACAAGGCCGTGCAAAAGCTGTCCCCCAAGGCGCCCGTTGCCGCCAAAGCCCCCGCGGCCCAACCCGCCAAGAAACCAGCGGCCAAAAAGGCGGCCCCCGCTGCCGCAAAAAAGGCTGTGAAGGCCACAACCAAGAAGACAGCCGCCCCTGCCAAAAAGGCAGCGAGCAAACGCGCAGCGCCCGTCGCCAAGCCGGTAGCGCCCAGCGCCGCAGACGCACCGGCCACGCAGGCTTGATGTGCCGCGCTGACCGCGCAAACACCAGGGCGCTTCGGCGCCCTTTTTTTTGCGCGACAAACACTGCTGCAACGCAACAAAAACTGAGTGCACTCGCATCTACACTTTCAGACCATGACCGTTGAAAAAAACACATCCCCCAAGATAGCGCTGGCATTGGCAGGGGGTGGTCCTTTGGGGGCGATTTACGAGGTTGGTGCCATGTGTGCACTGGAGGAATCGCTGCAAGGCCTAGACTTCACCCGGCTGCATCACTACATCGGCGTCTCGGCAGGCGGCTTTATTGCCGCCGCTTTGGCCAATGGCATGACACCGCGGTCCATGTGCGCCTCCTTCATCGAAAACGACAGCACACCGTCCGACACCTTTGACCCCTCCTGGCTCATGGAGCCAGCCTACGGTGAATTTGCCCGCCGCGGCATCATGCTGCCGGGTTTGGCACTGCAAGTGGCCTGGCAAGTGCTCAGTGGCCGCAGCTCCCTGCTACGGGCGCTGGAACGCCTGAGCCCCGGTCTGCCCACGGGTGTGTTTTCCAACGCACAGGTGAATACCCAGTTGGCACGCCTGTTCAGCCAAAAGGGCCGCACCAACGACTTTCGCCAACTCAAGACCCAGCTCACGCTGGTGGCCACCAATCTGGACAGTGGTGAAGCCGCCCCGTTCGGGCGCCCGGGCTTTGACCACATCCCCATCTCCCAGGCCGTGCAGGCCAGCTCCGCTTTGCCTGGGCTATTTCCCCCAGTCGAAATTGACGACCAGTACTACGTGGACGGCGCACTCAAGAAAACCATGCACGCCTCGGTCGCATTGGAGGAAGGGGTAGACCTGATGATCTGCCTCAACCCCTTGGTGCCTTTTGATGCCACGGCCCCTCAGGTGGACAAAGTGATGCGACGCGGACTCCCGCCCGAGAAGCGCAAGATTCCGCGCATCGTGGATGGCGGCCTGCCTGCAGTCCTGAGCCAGACCTTCCGCTCCATGATCCATTCCCGCATGGAGCTGGGCATGAAGCACTACGAGCACGCCTATCCCCATACCGACATCATCTGGATCGAACCCGACCACCGCGATCCGGAGCTGTATTTGGCCAACACCTTCAGTTATGCCCAGCGCCGCCATCTGGCAGAACATGCCTACCAACAGACGCGCCAGATGCTGCGCTCGCGCAAGACGGGGCTGTCGGCCAAGTTGGCGCGCCACGGCATCAGTCTCAATCACCAGGCGCTCGATGACCCCAAACGCCACCTGTGCCAACCCCAAAAGGCCCCCACCGAGTTGGGCCGTGCCATTGCCACCCTGCAGGAGCTGATGGACGACCTGGGCCACCTGGTCACCGCTCCCACAGCCGCCAAAGCTCTGCACTGAAGGCACACCATGGTCAAAAAAGCCCCACGCCGCACCGCGGAACGGATTCTGGAAGTCACGCTGGAACTGTTCAACCGTTTTGGCGAACCGAATGTCTCCACCACACTGATTTCGGCCGAACTCGGCATCAGCCCCGGCAATCTGTACTACCACTATCCGGCCAAGGACGAGCTGATCAACTCGCTGTTTGACCGTTACGAACGCTCACTCAACGAAGTGTTGAACGCCAGCGACAACGTGCGCGATGTGGAGGACGCCTGGTTTTACATGCACACGCTATTCGAGCTGATCTGGCAGTACCGGTTTTTGTACCGGGACCTCAACGACCTTCTGAGCAAGAACCGCAGACTGGAGACCCACTTCCAGGGCGTGCTCAAAAACAAGACCCGCTCCATCCGCGCCCTGCTGGAGAGCATGGCCCGCTCGGGCGCCTTGCGCATGGACGCCCGCGAAATGGAACCCACCGCCACCAGCATGGTGGTGGTGCTCACCTATTGGCTGAGCTTTGAGTACGTGCGCGACCCACGCAACGCGCTGGAACCTGCCAGCGCCCAGGCTGCACTCATGCGCGGCGCCCACCACGTACTCAACCTGCTGGTGCCCTACCTGGAAACCCAGCAGCGCACCCACCTGCTCGCCCTGGCAGGGGCTTACACCAGCCCCTGACGCACGATGAGCAGCTGGAGCGCCTTCCCCCACCCCGAGCAGTATCCGTTCGATGCCGCGGAGGTGTGCGCCCAGTGGGCGGTGCTGCACCGCGGCGACCAAGAGCCCCTGCCCAGCGACCCACACCTGCTGAACGCGTGGGTGCTTTACCACCGGGGCGAATTCCAGGCCGCGGCGGCTGCGGGCGACGCGCTGGGCATCGCCGGCGCCATCGTTGCCAACAAGGCCCGGCTCATCTACGCCGACTATCTGGAACCTCGCGAAAAAGCGCGCCTGGACCTGTTCATGGAGGTGGCCAAGCGCTGCGAGGCGCTGTCCCAGCAAGCGCCCGACTGCGCAAACGCCCACTACCTGCATGGCTACGCGCTGGGGCGCTACAGCCAGGGCGTGAGCGTCGCCAAAGCCCTGGCCAAGGGCATGGGTGCCAAAGTCAAGGCGGCGTTCGAGACCACACTGGCCTTGCAACCCGAGCACGCAGACGCCTACATTGCACTGGCCGCCTTCCATGCCGAGGTGATTGACAAAGTGGGCGCCCTGATTGGACAACTCACCTATGGCGCCAAACGCGAGACCGCCATGAAGCTATTTGCCGAAGGCATGGCAAGGATTCCCCAGGCCGCCATCGCGCTCACCGAATACGGCAAGGCATTGCTAATGCTGGACGGCGACGCACGCATGGCAGAGGCGCAGCGCCTGTATGAAGAAGCCGCCAGCGTGCGCCCCATGGACGCCATGGAGCACCTGGGCGTGGACCGCGTGCAGGCCGAGCTCAGCGCCTGAGTCGCGGCGGGGCTCAGTCGCCCCAGGGCAGCATCAGGGTGAGCATGGAGAGCTTGGCAAACTCGGGCTCAAACTGGTCAATGATTTTCTGCGGGTCCGGGCACAGCTTGGCATCGGATACCACGCCGAACTGCACCCCCCCGCCGTAGCTCAGGATGGACACACCCAGCCCCACCGAGCCGCTCTGGGGCACCCAGAACAGCGTTTCTTCAATGGTTGACCCACAAATCTTGAGCTTCTCGCGTGGCCCCGGCACATTGGTCATCACGGCCGTGGTTTTTTTGGAGAACAGGTTGAGCAAGGCGTCTTGTGCGGGTTTGATCAGCAAGCCCGCCACCGCCAGCAAGCCAAAGGCCAGCAGCGGCTGCATGCTGCCCTTGAGCCCGCGCATACGGGTGCGCACCTCGTACACGCGCTCCACCGGGTTGTCCACCCCAATCGGCAGCACCAGCGGCGCCAGGCCGAATTGGTTACCCAGCTTGTAGGCCTGCTCCATGGGGCGCAGGTTCACCGGCACCATGGCGCGAATCTCCTTGCCCGTTACCACTTCGCCCTGCTCTTTCAGGTACTCGCCAATCGCGCCCGCCACGCAGCTCAGCAGCACGTCGTTGATGGAGCAGTTCAGCGCCTTGCCAACCGCCTTCACCTCCTCCAGCGGAATCGGCGGGCACCAGGCCACGCGTTTGCGGTTGCCGGGCAGGCCTTTCAGGCGGGTAGGTGAGTCATCCGGCATCAGTGCCAATGACGCCAGGTCACTGACCACCTGGTAGGCCATCTTGGCGGCATCCACCGAGTTGTGCATGCCCTGCTCCATGCCTTTTTGCGGCTCCATCAGCAAACCCATGGACCGGGCAGCCCCCTCACCCGCCGCGCCCAGCGCCTTCACGGTCATGCTGGTAAAGGGCTTGAGCAAGGCATTGGCAATCCATTCCTCTGCCCCCTCCAACCCATCGGCGCGGGCTTCACGCGGTGTGCGCTGGGGTGGCGGAGCACCACCATCCACCAGCGACTGGGTGACCGAGATCAGCGCAATGCCATCGGCAATGCAGTGGTGAATGCGCACCATCATGGCCGAGCCACCCTTGTAATCCTCCACCAAGTGGATTTGCCACAGCGGGTGCCGCTTGTCCAGCGGCTCCATGGTCAACTGGGCCAAGCGGTCTTGCAGGGCCTCCTGCTCGCGGCCCGCAGGCTTTTTGGCCAGGGTTTCAGTGACCAGGTGGTTGCCGATGTTGAAGGCCGGATCTTTCACCCAGGTGGCACCGGCCGCGTCTTCCACAGCGCACTGCACAAAGCGCGGGTACTTGAGCAAGCGCTCTTCAATGCGCAGCTGCAGATCGGCCAGTTTGAGCTTGGGGTGGATCACCCACACGCCCACAATCATCATCAGGTTCGCGGCCGAATCCATGCGCAGCCAGGCGGTGTCGACCTTGCTCATGCGTTCGCCATGCAAGCCCAGGGAACCCACCACTGCATCGGTCACATTTTTCTGCACCACCCGTGCGGCTTTCTGGGCCTGGCGGGTCGCCTTCTTGGCCACCGGACCAACGGGGGCAACGGTGGCGGCAACACGGCGTTTGGCCTTCTGGGCAACATCTTGGGCAAGAACTCGGGTGACCATGGAATCTCCGCGCTAAACAGGGGTTGGGGGTGCGCGCCTATTCTGCAGTGAAAACGCCCCTTAAGATACGCGGGTAACCATCAATGGAGAACACCATGGCCGACCTGAAAGCCGCTTTTGAAGCCGCCGTAGCAAATTCCAAAAACCTGAGCGAGCGCCCCGACAACGGCACGCTGCTCAAGATCTATGCGCTCTACAAACAAGCCACCGCCGGGGACAACACCGAGAAGAAACCCGGCTTTGCCGACATGGTGGGTCGTGCCAAATGGGACGCATGGAGTGGCTTCAAGGGCATCAGCGGCGATGACGCCATGCAGCAGTACATCGACCTGATCGAATCTTTGGGCTAAATCAGGCTCCAACGCCTGCAGATGCTGCGCAAGCAGCTATCAAAAAAGTAGCGTCATGCTACTTTTTTTTCGCCCCCACTTTGGACTTGGTCGCCTTGGGCGCCAGCAACTGGTCCAGGTTCTTGACAATCTCGGCCTCGATCTTGTCCTTGAAGGCCCCCAGCAAGAACCCCAGCTTGGCATCCAGTTCAAACTGATCCTTGGTCACCCGCAGGGTGCCGTTCACGCCCGAGCGCTTGAAACTCACCTCATCCTCCGTCTTGCCTTCGGCGTACACACACGCCATGTCAAATTCCTGCTCCACCTGCTCGGCCCATTCAAAGGCGATCTTGCGAGCACCGGCCAAGCCCAGGGTGTGTTCTCGAAGAATGTGAAGGTCTGCCACGGTGCTGCTCCTCGGTGAATTGCATTTGGGGTAAAAGGGTGGGCACATTGCACCACAAAACCGGAGTCCATCGCCATGCTCTACAAGTTCAAATCCAAGGTCGCCAGCGACGTCATCATGCTCGAACCCAATGGCCGTCAGATCCTGCAAATCTGGGGCAAGTTCGAGGAAGGCGCCCCCGCCAAAGGCATCCTCCTGCCCGAGGACATGCCAGCCGCCCAAGCCGCCCTGGAGGCCGCCATTGCCGAAGAAGACGCCCAGCGTGCGCAAGCCGCCCTGAACGCGAAGGCCAACGGCGAGGAGGACAGCACGCCCGCAGGCATTGCGCTGCGCCAGCGCGCCACGCCGATTCTGGACATGCTGCGTCGTAGCCTGCAGGCCCAAAAAGAAATCGTCTGGGGCACCTAGGCACCACCAGACGATTGGCTCAGCCCCTGGGGGGCAAGAAAAACGCAGGCTTAGTCAGCGTACACGCCAGCGGCCTTGATCACAGGGCTCCACTTGGCGATTTCGGCAGCCACAAACTTCTTGTGCTCTGCGGGCTCCACGCGCTTGTCGGTCACCACCACGGCACCCAAAGCCTCCTGTTTCTTGATGAAGTCAGGGTCCTTCAACGCGGCCTTCAAGGCTGTATTCAACTTTGCCAGCACGTCGGCCGGCGTACCTTTGGGGGCATAAATGCCATGCCAGATGGTGACTTCAAAACCCTTCAGACCCGATTCTTGCAAGGTAGGCAGGCTCTTGAGTGCGGGCGTGGTCAGGGGCTTGGAGGTAGTCACTGCATAGGCAATGACCTTCTTGCCTTCGATTTGCTGTGTGGTGTTGGTGGTCTGGTCACACATCAGGTCGATTTGGCCGCCCATCAAGTCGGTCATGGCCGGAGCCGTGCCCTTGTAGGGAACCGTGGTCATGTCGGTGGCCACTGCGTTCTGGAACAACAGGCCGCACAGGTGGGAGGCGGAGCCAATGCCGGCATTGCCCAAGTTGATCTTGCCCTTGTTCTGCGCAATCCAGCCGCTCAGGTCTTTGTAGTTCTGGGCGGGCAATGTGGGGCGTCCGATCAGGGTCATGGGCACGTCATTGATCATGCCCACGTACTCGAAGTCCGACTCGACCTTGAACGGCATGTTGCGCAGCAACGATGGCATGGTGCCCATGGCGATGTGGTTCACCAGCAGGGTGTAACCATCAGGCGCAGCCTTGGCCACCTTGTTGGAGCCAATGGAGCTACCGGCACCCGCTACGTTGTCAATGATGATGCTCACGCCACCCAGGGGCTTGCGCATGGCTTCGGCCAGGTCACGGGCCACACGGTCCGTGGGTCCGCCTGCAGTGAAGGGCACCACGATGGAAATCGGTTTGGAAGGGTAGCTTTGTGCGTGGGCACCAATGGCCGCTAGAGCAGCCGCAACGATGAGCAGTTTTTTCATGGGTCAGTCTCCTGGTTAATGTGTGCAGTCTAGCCTGCCCCGGCACGCGCTGTCATGCGAAAAGCACCTGGCGATCAGGGGTCTTGGGCTGCGAAATCCTATATCAGCCGCGCCAAGGTTATCGATGCCCGCAGACCTTGGTAACTGTGGTGTTCAACAGCTCGGGAAAACCCTTGCCCGGCACGAGTGTGCACCCGTTCCCTAGCGGTAGCTGCGCGCGTCTTCAATCACCTTGCCGTCATTGGGCAAGCTGCCCGGTGCCACCAGCACCACATCACCGCGCAGCTTGGTCACGTCGCGGATGGCCTCGCCCACCCGGCTGGCCAGCCCCTCCGGGTTGCCCTGCACCTCGATGTGCAAGGCCATGGCGTCGCTGGCCATCTCTCCACTCACCACCAGTCGCGCCCGCAGCACCTCGGCAAAACGCTTGGCAATCTCGTCCACCTGCTTGGCGTGCACAAACATGCCGCGCACCTTGGTGGTCTGGTCGGCCCGGCCCATCCAGCCTTTGATACGGGTGTTGGTGCGCCCCGTAGGGCAGGCCCCGACCAGCACAGCGGACAAATCGCCCGTGCCAAACCGCACCAAGGGGTAGCCCGCGCCCAGCGTGGTCACCACCACCTCCCCGACCTCCCCGTCAGCCACCGGGTCGCCGGTGCCGGGGCGCACGATCTCCACAATCACGCCTTCGTCCAGCACCAAGCCTTCGCGGGCCGAAGTTTCATAGGCAATCAGCCCCAAATCGGCCGTGGCGTAACACTGATACCCATCCACGCCGTGCGCCAAAAACCAGTCGCGCAAGGACGGTGGAAACGCCTCGCCGCCAAACATGGCTTTGGTGACGCTGGGGATGGTCACGCCCATTTCGGCAGCCTTCTCCAGAATGATCTTCAGGAAACTGGGCGTGCCGATGTAACCCGCGGGTTGCAACTCGCGCATGGCCTGCACCTGCTGCTCGGTCTGGCCGGTGCCACCGGGGAACACGGTGCAGCCCAGCGCATGGGCACCGGTCTCCATCATCGAACCGGCAGGCACAAAGTGGTAACTGAAACTGTTGTGGATCAGCTCCCCGGGCCGAAAACCCGCGGCATAGATGGCACGCGCCATGCGCCAGTAGTCGCGTGCGGTGCCCTCGGGTTCATAGATCGGGCCCGGGCTGGCAAACACACGCGGCATGGCCGCACCAAAGCCCAGCGCACTGAACCCTCCAAACACATTGCCCCCCTGCTCGCGTGCAGCCTGCTGCAGGCCCTGCAACTCGGTTTTGCGCGTCACCGGCAATCGGGCCAAGGCGGCACGGTCGACCACCCGGGACGCCTCCACACCCGCCAGAATGCGGGCAAATGCCGGCGCGTGGCGCTGGGCATGCGCCACTTGCGCGGGCAGGGCGGCCATCAGCGCGGCTTCGCGCTCGGCAGGGGAACGGGTTTCCAGGGCGTCGTAGGGTCTGGTCATGGTGGGCTGCCGAGGGGTTTAAGGGTGTTTTAGGGCTCTAGCCCCGATGGAATATGCGCAAGCAGCTATTAAAAACATAGCAACTCAAGCCAGCCAGCGCTTGCGGCGCTTGTAACTTTTCACATCCTTGAAGCTCTTGCGCTCGCCCCCGCCCACGCCCAGGTAGAACTCCTTCACGTCCTCGTTGCTGCGCAGGTCCTCGGCGGCGCCATCCATCACCACTCGGCCGCTTTCCATGATGTAGCCGTAGTCGGCGTACTTGAGGGCCATGTTGGTGTTCTGCTCGGCCAGCAAAAAGGTCACGCGCTCTTTGGCGTTGAGGTCTTTCACAATCTCGAACACCTCTTCCACGATCTGCGGCGCCAGGCCCATGGAGGGCTCGTCCAGCAGCACCATGCTGGGGTTGGCCATCAGCGCGCGGCCAATCGCGCACATCTGCTGCTCGCCGCCTGAGGTGTAGGCCGCCTGCGAAGTGCGGCGGGTCTTGAGGCGCGGGAAGTAGGCGTAGACCTTCTCCAGGTTCGCCGCCACCTCGGCCTTGCTCTTGCGCGTGTAGCCACCGGTCAGCAGGTTTTCTTCAATCGTCAGGTGGGCAAAGCAGTGGCGCCCCTCCATCACCTGCACCACGCCGCGCTGCACCAGGTCGGCCGGGCTCAGGTTCTCGATGCGCTCACCGCGCAGCTCGATGCTGCCCTTGGTCACGGCACCGCGCTCACCCGCCAACAGGTTGGACACGGCGCGCAAGGTGGTGGTCTTGCCCGCACCGTTGCCCCCCAGGATGGCCACAATGCCGCCTTCGGGCACCTGCAGCGACACGCCCTTGAGCACCAAGATGACGTGGTTGTAAATGACCTCGATGCCATTCACGTTGAGAACAATGTTTTTCGGTTCCATAGGTTTGCCTTTACCAATCGACAAAGCTGCATCGCAGCGCTGTCGATTGGCGGCCCGCGAGGGCCGCTGCCCCTCCCGCTCGGCGGGAGGGGTTGGGGAGGGTGCCGTCAATACAGGCGGTAACACCGCATCCCCAAAGATTGCCAAAGCATCAGCTTTGGCAATCTGCAGGGGTACGCGGTGTCAGCTTCTTCTCGGTGGCGTACTTGGCAGCCGTGCTCTTGACCAGGGGTTTGATGATTTGTTCATCTCCCTGCAGCCAATCCGAGGTGAACTTCCAGGCCTTGCCATCCCAGGTGTGGATACGGGCCCACGAAGCACCCATGTGGTCCACACAGGAGGTGCTGATGGGGCGCATCACGCCGGCAAAGCCCAGGGCGTCCAGCTTGGGCTGGGTCAGGTTCAGGTTTTCCAGGCCCCAGCGCACTTGCTCGCCGGTCATGACCTTGCCCTTGCCAAAGCGGTCTTGGGCAGAGCGCACACCTTCAATCGCCAGCATCGCGCTCATGGCGCCACGCATGTAGAGCACCTGGCCCACCTCATCTTTGGGTCCCGTGCCCTGGCCCTTGCCGTGGACCATGGCCATCACGTCCTTTACCAACTTGGAGTTGGGCTCGGCTCCGTGCTGCATGGTCACGGCGTTGTAGCCCTTGGCACCGTCGGCCACGTCTTTCACATCCGGCTCGGCACCGGCCCACCACACGCCATACATCTTTTCGCGCGGGTAGCCAGTGGCTTGCGCTTCCTTGATGGCGGTGCTGTTCATGACGCCCCAGCCCCACAGCACGACGTAGTCAGGACGGTTCTGGCGCACTTGCAACCAGGTGGCTTTCTGCTCCACGCCGGGGGCAGTCACGGGCAGCAGCTGCAGGTTGAAACCATGCATGGCGGCGCGCTCTTGCAACAGCGGGATGGGCTCCTTGCCAAACGGGCTGTCGTGGTAGACCAGCGCCAGCTTCTTGCCCTTGAGCTTGTCAAAGCCGCCTTCTTTCTTGGCGATCGCTTGCATGATGGCGTCAGCCGCCACCCAGTAGGTGCCGGCAATCGGGAAGTTCCACTTGAACACCGAACCATCCGCGCTTTCGCTGCGGCCATAGCCCACCGTCACCACGGGGATTTTGTCGGCCGGTGCTTTTTCGGTAATGGCAAACGTAGCGCCGGTGGACAGCGGCTGCACAAAGGACGCACCCTTGCTCTTCAAGCGCTCGTAGCACTCCACGCTGCGGGCGGTGTCGTACCCGGTTTCGCACTCTTCAAAGCTGAACTTCACACCATTGATGCCACCACGCGCATTGGTGAGCTTGATGTAGTCCACATAGCCATTGGCCCATGGCACACCGTTGGGCGCGTAGGGCCCGGTGCGGTAGGACAGCACCGGAATGAACTGCTCCTTGGCCTGGGCCATGGCCTGGCCAGCCGCCAGCCCGGAGGCCAGCGCGACGGTTGCGAGAACGAGTTTAGAAAGCTTCATTTGTCTCTCCTGTAATTAAGTGTTGAAGCACGAGGGAACCCGGAACCTGGCTCTTCCTTCTCAGTGAGGGAAAGGCCACAAACGCAATTTCTGTTTACCGATAGACCAGAGCTTGGCCAGGCCATGCGGCTCCACGATCAGGAACCACACAATCAGGCCGCCAAAAATCATCAGCTCGGCATGCGAGATGCCGGCAGTGGAAATCTCAATCCCAAACAGGCTGGCCAGCACAGGCAGGACCTGGCTCAGAAAAATGGGCAGCACCACGATGAAGGCCGCGCCAAAAAAACTGCCCATGATGGAGCCCATGCCGCCGATGATCACCATGAACAGCAGCTTGAACGACTGGTCCACCGAGAAGGCCGCTGGCTCCCAGGCCCCCAGATAAATGAAGCCCCACAGGGCACCGGCCACGCCCACGATGAAGGAGCTGACCGCAAACGCGCTGAGCTTGGCGTACATGGGACGGATCCCGATAACCGCGGCCGCCACGTCCATGTCGCGGATGGCCATCCACTCGCGCCCCACAGCGCCGCGCACCAGGTTTTTGGCCAGTAGCGCAATGATGACCAGCAGGCTCAGGCAGAAGATGTACTTGGCCACCGGGCTCTCCAGCGACAGGCCAAACACCTGCAGGTTGGACACCGACACCGAACCCGAGGGCGAGTTGTTGGTGAACCACTGGATGCGCAAGAACATCCAGTCTGCAAAAAACTGCGCCGCAAGCGTGGCCACGGCCAGATACAGCCCCTTGACCCGCAAGCTGGGCAAACCGAACACCATGCCAAACACCATGGAACTCACGCCGCCCAAGAGCAGTGCCACCAGCAGCGGCATGCCTTCAATGCGCACAAAGAAGTTGTAGGCGGCATACGCCCCCACCGCCATGAAGGCGCCCGAGCCCAGCGAGATCTGGCCGCAAAAGCCCACCAGAATGTTCACCCCCACCGCTGCCAGCGAGAAGATCAGAAAGGGAATCAGGATGGCACGGAACATGTAGTCGCTGGCCAGCAGGGGCACCGCGGCAAAGCCCACCACCAGCATGGCCAGGATGGCGATACGGTCCTGCGCGATGGGAAAGATCTGCTGGTCCGCGCGGTAGGTGGTTTTGAATTGGCCGTTTTCTCTGTAGAACATTTTTTCTCTCGCAATCTGTTAGCTGGCAGCCCGGGCGCCAGTGCGCTTTGCTTCGTGTCCCCCGCCCGCATTGCGGGCTCCTCCTTTACCTACGCAAAGCCCACTGTCGCCCTGCCTCTTGGGGCACGCAATGGCTTGGGAACGTTGGTTCAAAACGGGGGTCATACACGATCGATTATTTTTTCGCCAAACAGGCCTTGGGGCCGGATCAGCAGGAAGCCCAGCGCCAGTACATAGGCAAACCAGATTTCAATGCCGCCGCCCACATAGGGCCCCAGGTAGACCTCGGACAGCTTCTCGCCCACGCCGATGATCAAACCGCCCACAATCGCGCCGGGCACCGACGTCAGCCCCCCCAAGATCACCACGGGCAAGGCACGCAAGGCCACGGTGGTCAGCGAGAACTGCACCCCCAGCTTGCTGCCCCAAATCATGCCGGCCACCAGCGCCACCACACCGGCCACACACCAGACGATGACCCAGATGCGGTTCAGCGGAATGCCGATGGATTGCGCGGCTTGGTGGTCGTCAGCCACCGCCCGCAAGGCACGGCCGGTGGCCGTCTTTTGGAAGAAGACACTGAGCAGCGCGACCAGCGCGGCGGCAATCAGCGCGGCATAGAAGTCTTCCTTGTTGATCAGGATGCCGCCTTCAAAGGTGCTCTCCAAAATCATCACCGGATCTTTGGGCATGCCAATGTCGATCTTGTAAATACTGCTGCCAAAAATGGTTTGCCCCAGGCCTTCCATGAAGTAGGTGATGCCCAGCGTGGCCATCAACAGCGTAGTGCCCTCCTGGTTCACCAGATGGCGCAACACCAGGCGCTCGATGATCCAGGCGACCACAAACATCACCACGCCCGCGCCCACAAATGCCAGTACGTTGGCGGCCACGGGGTTGGTGATACCCAGGTGCAAGGGAATCCACTCCGCAAAGCGCGCCATGGCCAATGCCGCAAACAGCACCATGGCGCCCTGGGCAAAGTTGAACACGCCCGAGGCCTTGAAGATCAGCACAAAGCCCAGCGCCACCAGCGAATACAACATGCCGGCCATCAGGCCGCCGAGCAAGGTTTCAAGAAAAAATGCCATCTTGGTATGTCCTTAGTGCGAGGTGCCGAGGTAGGCGCTGATCACGTCGGGGTTGTTGCGCACTTCATCGGGTGTGCCGTCGCCAATCTTTTTCCCGTAGTCCAGCACCACCACGCGGTCGCTGATGTCCATCACCACGCCCATGTCGTGTTCGATCAACACCACCGTGGTGCCAAACTCGTCGTTCACGTCGAGCACAAAGCGGCACATGTCCTGCTTCTCCTCCACGTTCATGCCCGCCATGGGTTCGTCCAGCAACAGCACCTGCGGCTCCATGGCCAGCGCGCGCCCCAGGTCTACCCGCTTTTGCAGGCCGTAGGGCAACTGGCCCACGGGTGTCTTGCGGTAGGCCTGGATCTCCAGGAAATCAATGATGCGTTCCACGGCCTCGCGGTGCGCAATCTCTTCGCGTTCGGCCGGGCCGATGCGCAGTGCCTGCAACAGGATGTTGCTTTTGATCTTGAGGTTGCGCCCGGACATGATGTTGTCCAGCACACTCATGCCCTTGAACAAGGCCAGGTTCTGGAAGGTGCGACCTATGCCCATGGTGGCCACCTGGTGGCTGTTCATGTACTTGAAGGCTTGGCCCCGGAAGGTGATGGCCCCGTCCTGCGGTGCATACACGCCGTTGATGCAGTTCAGCATCGAACTCTTGCCCGCGCCGTTGGGCCCGATGATGGCGCGGATCTCGTGCTCACGCACATCAAAGCTGATGTCGGTCAGCGCCTTGACGCCACCAAAACGCAGGGAGATGTTCTTGACGTCCAGAATGACGTCACCGATCTTTTTGGATGTCATGCAGCGGCCTTCACAGCGGCAAAGGTCTTGGCGTCTTCAATGCGCAGCGTGGCGCTCACGCTACCGGTACGCCCGTCTTCAAACTTGACCTGGGTTTCAATGAACTGGCTGGTCTTGCCGCCATACAGGGCGTCCACCAGCACGTTGTATTTGTCGGCAATAAAGCCGCGGCGCACCTTGTTGGTCCGCGTCAGCTCACCGTCGTCCGCGTCCAGCTCCTTGTGCAACACCAGGAAGCGGCTCACCTGGCTGCCGGCCAGCAGTGCGTCCGCGCTCAGGTCGGCATTCACCTTCTCCACACATTCCTTGATGAGCTGGTAGACCTCGGGCTTTTGCGCCAGGTCGGTGTAGCCGGCGTAGGGCAGGTTACGGCGTTCGGCCCAGTTGCCCACCGCCTCAAAGTCGATGTTGATGAGCACACACACCTGCTCGCGGCCATCGCCATAGGCCACCACCTCCTTGATGTGCTGGAAGAACTTGAGTTTGTTCTCCACATACTTGGGCGCAAACATGGCGGCATCGAAGGTCCCGCCCTGGATGCGGCCTACGTCCTTCACGCGGTCGATGATCTTGAGGTGCCCGTGCGCGTCAATGAAGCCAGCATCACTGGTGTGGTACCAGCCGTCGGCGGTCAGCACCTCGGCCGTGGCGGCGGGGTTCTTGTAGTACTCCTTCAGGAGGCCGGGCGACTTGACCAGAATCTCGCCGTTGTCGGCCACCTTGATCTCCACGCCCTCGCAGGGCACGCCCACCGTGTCGGCACGCGCCTGGTTGTCGGGCTGCAGGCAGACAAACACCGCAGTCTCGGTGGAACCGTAGAGCTGTTTGAGGTTGATGCCGATGGAGCGGTAGAAGGTGAACAGGTCCGGACCAATCGCCTCGCCCGCCGTGTAGGCCACCCGCACGCGGCTGAAGCCCAGCGTGTTGCGCAGTGGGCCGTAGACCAGCACATTGCCCAGCGCATACAAGGCGCGGTCCGTGGTGGACACCGGCAAACCGTCCATCAGCGCCGGGCCCACCTTCTTGGCCACGCCCATGAAGTAATGGAACATGTTGCGCTTGAGGGCACCCGCGTCCTCCATGCGAATCATCACCGTGGTGAGCATGCCCTCGAACACGCGCGGCGGCGCGAAGTAGTAGGTGGGACCAATTTCCTTCAGGTCGATGCTGGCGGTGGCGCTGCTTTCGGGGCAGTTCACCACGTAGCCGCACGACAGCCACTGGGCGTAGCTGAAGATGTTCTGCCCGATCCAGGCCGGTGGCATGTAGGCCAGCACGTCTTCGTCACTGGTGAGGCGGTCAAACGTGGCACCGGCGCGGGCGCGGTTCAACAAGGAATCGTGCGTATGCACCACGCCCTTGGGGTTGCCCGTGGTGCCGGAGGTGAAAAACATGGCCGCCACATCGGTGTGCGTGATCTTCGCGATCTCCGCCTTGAAGAAGTCCACATGCAATGCTGCAAACGCCTTGCCCGCCGCCTGCAGCTCGTCCATGGCCGCCAGGCCGGGCTCGTCGTAGTTGCGCAGGCCACGCGGGTCATCAAAGTAAATGTGGGCCAGCTGCGGGCACTGCTCACGTACTTCCAGCAGCTTGTCTACCTGCTCCTGGTCTTCGGCAAAGGCGAAGCGCACCTCGGCATTGTTGATGGGGAACACACACTCGGGTGCCGCGGCATCCTGGTACAGCGGGATGGGAATGGCCCCCAGGCTCTGCGCAGCCAGCATGGTGGCGTACAGGCGGGGCCGGTTCGCGCCCACCACCACCATGTGGTCATGCCGTTGCAGACCAGCCTGGTGCAGACCGGCTGCGATGTGCTCCACCATCTGCGCCAGCTCGGCCCAGGTCAGCGCCTGCCAGATGCCGTATTCCTTTTCACGCATGGCCGGCGCCTGCGGGCGCTGGCTGGCGTGCTGCAGCAGCAGCTGCGGAAATGTCGTGTGCGTACCCATTGCGTGTCACCTCGTTATGGCCCCCGGCATGCGCCAAGGGGCTTTTGGTATGGGGCGAATGGTAGGACTGCATTTGACGCCAAGTTGTCGTTTGGACGACAATTTGTGCATTTCTCGGTAGGTGTTTTCCCTTCACTTATTGGCAACTTACAAGGCCCGCCCATGAGCACCGACTCCAGCCTGCACCAGCGCCGCCGTCCGCTCACCGACGTCGAATTGGCGGCCATCCCATGGCTGCAAGTGCTGCTGCCTGACGAACGCCAGCGCGCCGTGGACGACCTGCGCATTGCCGAGGCGGCACCGGGCGAATACCTGTGCCGCATGGGCCGCCCGGTGACCTATTGGTTTGGTGTGGTGGACGGCCTGCTGAAGATGAGCACCGACAACGCCGAGGGCCAAACCATGACCTTTACCGGCGTGCCACCGGGCGGCTGGTTTGGCGAGGGCACGGCGCTCAAGCGCGAGACCTACCGCTACAACATCCAGGCGCTGCGCAAGAGCCTGGTGGCGGGCCTGCATGTGGACACTTTCCACTGGCTGCTGGACCACTCGATTGGTTTCAACCGCTTTGTGATGAACCAGCTCAACGAACGCCTGGGCCAGTTCATCGCCGCGCGCGAGATCGACCGCATGACCAACCCCGACATCCGCGTGGCGCGCAGCCTGGCCTCCCTGTTCAACCCTGTGCTCTACCCCGGCGTGGGCGAGGTGCTGCGCATCACCCAACAGGAGCTGGCCTACCTGGTGGGCCTGTCGCGCCAACGCGTGAACGAGGCGCTGAACGCGCTGGAGGCCCAGGCCTTCATTCGGGTGGAATACGGCGGGCTGCGGGTGCTGGATCTGCAGGCACTGCGGTCGCGGGTGTTTACACGCCAAATCACGACCTAGCCCTCGTGGAAATTGCGCAATCAGCTACTATTTTTATAGCGACTTGACACACACATGGCCACTTTCATGCGGCTGGCGGGGTGGCATGTGCAGACACCCTCGACAGAGCCGCTGGGGCAGAATCACGCGCATGTTAATCATCTTTAGCGGTCTGCCGGGCACGGGCAAAACGACCATCGCCCAGATCCTGGCGCGCCGGTGTCGCGCTGCCTATGTTCGGATCGACACCATTGAACAAGCCATCTTGTCTGCCTTGCACACACAGCATGGGGTGGGGGCATTGGGCTACCTTGTGGCCTACCAAATGGCCAAGGCCAATCTCTGCTTGGGGGGAACCGTTGTGGCAGATGCCGTGAACCCGCTGACCTCTATCCGAGAAACTTGGCGTGCGATTGCTGAAAGTGCTAACTCACACATCGTCGAAGTGGAAGTTGTGTGTTCGGACATAAGCGAACATCAAAGGCGTGTGGAGAACCGCAAGGCAGACATCCCGGGGCACACACTGCCAACGTGGGCTGAAGTTCAACAACGTGAGTACGAACCGTGGTCGAGCCATCGACTGGTCATCGATTCGGCGACCGTGAGCGCCCCAGATGCAGCGTCAAGGATTTTCGAGACCCTTGACGCGCGCAACTAGTGGGCGAATGCTCTCAGCCCTTGCTGGGGCGAACGGCCATGTGTTCCACGTGCTGGTCCAGAATTTCCTCGGGCGCTTGGGCTTCTTGCTGCGTGGGGTGCTCCAGGCCGGCCTGCAGGCGCTGCATGTCCAGGTCGCCGGTCCACTTGGCCACCACCAGGGTGGCCACGCCATTGCCCACCAGATTGGTCAGGGCGCGTGCTTCACTCATGAAGCGGTCAATGCCCAGGATGAGTGCCAGGCCCGCCACGGGCACGCCGCCCACGGCCGACAGTGTGGCCGCCAGTACGATAAAGCCGCTGCCGGTGATGCCCGCCGCGCCCTTGGAGGTGAGCAGCAACACGGCCAGCAGCGTGAGCTGCTGCACCAGGGTCATGGGCGTGTCGGTGGCCTGGGCGATGAACACCGCGGCCATGGTGAGGTAGATGGAGGTGCCGTCCAGGTTGAACGAATACCCGGTCGGAATGACCAGACCCACCACCGATTTGCGGGCGCCCAGGTTCTCCAGTTTTTCCATCATGCGGGGCAACACTGACTCGGACGACGAAGTGCCCAGCACGATGAGCAGCTCTTCCTTGATGTAGCGCACAAACTTGAACACGCTGAAGCCATGCAGCTTGGCGATCAGGCCCAGCACGCCGAACACGAAGATCAGGCAGGTCAGGTAGAAGGTGCCCATGAGCTTGCCGAGCGAGAACAGCGAGTCGATGCCGTACTTGCCGATGGTGAAGGCCATGGCGCCAAACGCACCGATGGGGGCCACCTTCATGATGATGCCCACAATGTCGAACAGCACGTGGGAGGACTTCTCGATGAAGTCAAACACCATGGTGCCGCGGCCGCCAAACTTGTGCAGCGCAAACCCGAACAGCACCGAGAACAGCAGCACCTGCAAGATGTCGCCCTTGGCGAAGGCGTCCACCACCGAGGTCGGGATCACGCCCAGCAGAAAGTCCACCGTGCCCTTCATCTTGCCGGGCTCGGTGTAGGCCGCGATGGCCTTGGTGTCCAGCGTGGCGGCGTCCACGTGCATGCCCGATCCGGGCTGGATGAAGTTGACCACCAGCAGGCCGATCACCAGCGCCAGCGTGGACACCACTTCGAAGTACAGCAGCGCCAGGCCGCCGGTCTTGCCGACTTTCTTCATGTCTTCCATGCCGGCGATGCCCACCACCACGGTGCAGAAGATGATGGGCGCGATGATCATCTTGATGAGCTTGATGAAGGCATCCCCCAGCGGCTTCATATCGGTACCGAGCTGGGGGTAAAAATGGCCGAGCAACACGCCTACCGTGACGGCAAACAGCACCTGGACATAGAGGGATTGGTAAAGCGGCTTGCGCACAACGGTCGCGGACATGGCAGAAAGGCCTTTGGAGAGTACAAAAACAGGGCGCGACGATACGGATTGCCTCGCCAAGCGCCTACTGTTGCGTTCAACAGTAGGGTTTACCCTAGGTGCCTTTTGCCGACCTGCAGCGACCGTGGATGGGGCGCGCGCCTCAGTTGGACAGGGTGGGCGCTTCGTTCATCAGCGCCGGGTCCCAGTGCTCCACTGCTTTGCCATCCTTGATGCGCCAGGTGTCAAACCAGGCCGTGCTGTAAGCCCCCTTGGGGTGCGTGGGGTCAACCACGTTGCGCGGGTAAATCACCGTCACCAGATCGCCCTCGGCCATGACCTCAGCGACCGGCAGGCTCAGTTTCTCGGGAATGGGCTTGGGTTGCACCTTGAGTACCTGGGTGAAGAAATACACCACGGCATCGCGTCCGTTGCGCGCATTGGGGTTGTGCTGGATGTAGTCCTTGTCGATGTAGCGCTCAGCCAGTTCCCAGTGGTTGGCTTCCAGCAAATCCTTGACGATGTGGTAGGCCACCTGCTTGTTGGCGTGCAGCTTGGGGTCAGCGCTGGTGAACAGTGCATCGGCGTTGCGGGAGCCACGCACGGCCTCCTGTGCCAGGGCCGGCAGCGCGCAGGCGGCGGCCACAAGGCCTGCCAGTAGGGTTGTTTTCATTCAAATCCTTTCAAAGTTGGCGGACCGGGCAGTACAACGCCCGGGCTGCGATGGAATGTAGGTTTGTCGCTTACTTTATGCAAGTACCTACAAAATAGTAAGTGTCATCGCACCGCGTAAAACCCGGCACCTCCCTACAATCCAGGCAGTGTTCTAAAGGAGCCACAGGATGGGAATTGCCGCAAAATTCCAGCGAGGCGATGTCCTGGCTGCAGCCTGCCCTTCCCGGGAGGTACTTCAAAACATCACCAGCCGCTGGGGGGTTCTTGCACTGATCGCGCTGGAGTCCGGCACGCTGCGCTTTGGTGAGTTGCGGCGCAAGATCAATGGCGTGAGCGAGCGCATGCTGATCCAGACGCTGCAGAGCCTGGAAGGCGATGGCCTGGTGAACCGCACTGCCTACGAAGTTGTGCCGCCGCATGTGGAATACAGCCTCACCCCGCTAGGGCGCGAAGCTGCCGAAAAGGTGCGCCTGCTGACCGATTGGATTGAGGACAACATTCCGCGCCTGCTCAAAGCCAAGACGCCCCGATAGGCACCTAGCCCGCGTAAAATATGCGCAAGCAGCTCCTAAAACAATAGCAAATTCACCATGACCGACCAGCCCCCCCGCCCTACCTTGCGCCGTGCACCGGCACCGCCTAGCGCCGCCAACAGCCCGGCGGGTGTGCGCCGCGCGCCGCCCCCCGCCAACAAGGCCCCCGGCAACCGCGCCATTCCCGCCGGCCAGACCAATACGGCCGCCCAGGGCGCGGGTGGCACCGTGCGCCTGAACAAACGCATGGCCGAGCTGGGCATGGCCTCGCGCCGCGAGGCCGACGAGTGGATTGGCAAGGGCTGGGTGAAAGTGGACGGCAAGGTGGCCGAGATGGGCATGCAGGTGCTGCCCGGCGTGCGCATCGAGATCGACAAACAGGCCCAGGGCCAGCAGGCCAACCAGGTCACCATTTTGCTGAACAAGCCCATTGGCATCGTCAGCGGCCAGGCCGAAGACGGCCACGAGCCCGCCATCACCCTGATCCAGCCGCAAAACCGCTGGGCCGAGGACAACGCGCGCTTCTTCTTCCACGGCAGCCAGCTCAAGAGCCTGGTGCCCGCTGGCCGGCTGGACATTGACTCCACCGGCCTCTTGGTGCTGACGCAGGACGGCCGCGTGGCGCGCCAGCTGATTGGCGAAGACTCGGTGATGGAGAAAGAGTATTTGGTGCGCGTGGTCTACACCGGCGTGGCCAACAGCGCGGCGGCCAACTCGCCTGCTGCGACATACGGCGGCAAGGTGCAGCAGCTCAGCCGCATCGACGATGACGACCCGGTGGGCACCGACGTGCAAAGCGTGTTCCCGCCTGAAAAACTCAAGCTGCTGCGCCACGGCCTGCGCCTGGACGACCAGGCCCTGAAACCCGCCAAGGTGGAATGGCAAAACCCCGAGCAGCTGCGCTTTGTGCTGACCGAGGGCAAGAAGCGCCAGATCCGCCGCATGTGCGAACTGGTGGGCCTGCGCGTGGTGGGCCTCAAGCGCGTGCGCGTAGGCAAGGTCATGCTGGGCAACCTGCCCGTGGGCCAGTGGCGCTACCTGCAGCCACACGAAAAGTTCTAACGCCGTTCAAAAGGCCTCCATGCCCCTGCCCCCGCGGCCCAAGGCCTTGCAGCACTTCCGCACCTCCGACCTGCGTGGCGTGGTGCAACTGGCCACCCAGGCCACGCGCGGCGTGGCCCGCATGGCCGAAGGGGTGCACCAGTCGGTCTGGGGCAGCATGGGCGTGCCAGGCGGCAAGACGGCAGGCACCACGCGCGGCCTGACCGGCCTGATTTACCAAACCGTGCAAGGCGTGACGCAACTGGTGGGCAGTGGTGCCGAGGCGATCTTGGGCAAGCTGCAGCCCCTGCTGGACGCGGCCGATACCGCTTTACCCGACACCCCACAGCGCGAGGCCGTGTTGGCCGCCCTGAACGGCGTGCTGGGCGACCGCCTGGCCGCCAGCGGCAACCCGCTGGCCACGCACCTGCAGCTGCGCCACGCGGGCCACAGGCTGGACTGGGCCCGGCCTGACACCTTGCCCGCAGCCGCCACTGTAGGCGGCAAGCTGCTCATCACCATTCACGGCCTGTGCATGAACGACCTGCAGTGGACACACACCACGGCCACCGGTGAAGTGCGCAGCCATGCCCACGCCCTGGCCGCAGTGGGCTACACCCCGGTCTATGTGCGCTACAACACGGGCCTACACACCTCGGACAACGGCGCCGCACTGGCCGCCGAGCTGGAGCAACTGGTGGCGCACTGGCCGGTGCCGGTGACCGACATCACCGTGCTGGCGCACAGCATGGGTGGCCTAGTAACCCGCAGCGCGGTGCAGCAGGCGCGCGCGGCCAACCCTGCGTGGTTGCAGGTGTTGAAGAACATCGTCTTTCTGGGCACGCCCCACCACGGCGCACCACTGGAGCGCGCTGGCAACTGGGTCGATGTGATCCTGGGCGCCACGCCTTACTCGCGCCCCTTTGCCAAACTGGGCCAGCTGCGCAGCGCCGGCATCACCGACCTGCGTTACGGCTGTGTCAGCCCAGAGGACTGGCAGGGCCGCAACCGCTTCCACAAGGGGCCGGACCGCCGCCTGCCCGTGCCATTGCCTGAAGGCGTGGCCTGCTACACCGTGGCCGCCACCACCGCCAGCCAGCGCGGCGCCCTGGCCGACCGGCTGCTGGGCGATGGGCTGGTGCCGCTGCGCAGTGCGCTGGGCCTGCACGACGAGGCAAAACGCACCCTGGTGTTTGCCAAGCCCAGCCAGTGCATCGCCTACAAGATGAACCACATGGAATTGCTGCACCGCCCCGAGGTGACGGCGCAGCTGCTGGCCTGGCTGGCGCCGGGCGAGGTAGCCGGCTAAGCCTTGCTCTTGGGCAGGGGTTCCCCATCCAGACCCGCGGGTTGGGTGGGTTCAAAACCGTGGGGGGGTGGTGTCTCTGGCGGCGCCTTGCCCTCTTGCAGCAGCCCGCCCACACTGGCTTCCCACAGGCCCCAGGCCGTATCGGTATCGCTCTCCGACACATCAGGCACGGGCAAAGGGTCCAGCAAGCTGTCAAAAGGCCTGCTGGCCGGGGTGGAGGTGGCCGCCCGCTTGTCGTGGGGCGGTACTGGCTGGTCCGGTTTCATCGCGTTGCTCACTTCCCTGGAGACTTTTCTTGCAATGTAGCGCTAACGCCCGCGCGGGGGAAGGGGCGGCTGGCATATCCCCTGGACAGGGTCGCCCTGGCCGCCCCGGGCCGCACGCTCCCAATCGTCCAGCGCCAGCATCTGCCGGGACTTGGGGCCCAGGTTGGGCAGCTGGGCGATGGCGCTGGTGGTCTGCATGGCCCCACTGTAGCCAAAACACCCGCCATCTTGAAACCCGGCCCCTCGCCCATAATTGCGGGTTGCCCGCGCTACAGGCCAGCAGCTTGGGGCGCGCGAACCGTTTTATTGAGACTCAGAGACCTATCTATGACCAAGCAAACCATGAATTTCCAGGCCGAAGTAGCCCAGCTGCTGCACCTGGTGACCCACTCGCTGTACTCCAACAAAGAGATTTTCTTGCGCGAGCTGATCTCCAACGCGTCGGACGCTTGCGACAAGCTGCGCTTTGAGGCCATCAACAACAGCGGCCTGTACGAGAACGACGCCGAGCTGAAGGTGAAGGTCACCTTCGACAAGGATGCCAAGACGCTGACCATCACCGACAACGGCATTGGCCTGTCGCAACAGGAAGCCATCGACAACCTGGGCACCATCGCCAAGAGCGGTACCAAGGACTTTGTGAGCAAGCTCAGCGGTGACCAGAAGGCTGATTCGCAGCTCATCGGCCAGTTTGGTGTGGGCTTTTACTCCGGCTTCATCGTGGCCGACAAGATCACCGTGGAATCACGCCGTGCCGGCCTGCCCGCCGACCAAGCCGTGCGCTGGGTCAGCGACGGCGGTGCCAGCGGTGGTGGTGCGTTTGAGGTGGAAAGCATCACCCGCGAAGCGCGCGGTACCAGCGTGATCCTGCACCTGCGCGACGACGCGCAGGACTACGCTCAGGCCTGGAAGGTCAAGGGCATCATCAACAAGTACTCCGACCACATCAGCCTGCCCATCCAGATGGAAAAGGAAGAGTGGAAAGACGGCGAGCTGCTGGTGCCCGGCGACGACAACGGTGGCCGCCAACCCGGCGCCATGGTCAAGACCGGCGAGTGGGAGACCGTCAACAAGGCCAACGCCATCTGGAGCCGTGCCAAAAAGGACGTGACCCAGGAACAGTACGACGACTTCTACAAACAGATCAGCCACGACTTTGAGGCGCCGCTGGCCCACACCCACAACCGCGTGGAAGGCAGCACCGAATACACCCAGTTGCTCTACATCCCCGGCAAAGCGCCCATGGACCTGTGGAACCGCGACCGCAAGGGCGGCCTGAAGTTGTACGTGAAACGTGTCTTCATCATGGACGATGCAGAAGCCCTGCTGCCCAGCTATATGCGCTTCATCAAGGGGGTGGTCGACAGTGCCGACCTGCCCCTGAACGTGAGCCGCGAACTGCTGCAGGAAAGCCGCGACGTGAAGGCCATCCGCGAGGGCAACACCAAACGCGTGCTCTCCATGCTGGAAACCCTGGCCAAAAACGACAAAGTGCCAGACGCTGGTGCGAACGGTGTGACCGATGTGCCGAGCGCGGAAGAAAAAGCGGAGCAGGAAGCCAACGCCGGCAAATACACCAAGTTCTACGCCGAGTTTGGTGCGGTCTTGAAGGAAGGCCTGGGCGAAGACTTTGCCAACAAGGACCGCATCTCCAAACTGCTGCGCTTTGCCTCCAGCACCACGGACAGCGTGAGCGTGTCACTGGCCGACTACAAGGCGCGCATGAAGGAAGGCCAGGAGGCCATCTACTACATCACGGCCGACACCCTGGCTGCGGCCAAAAACAGCCCGCAACTCGAAGTGTTCAAGAAGAAGGGCATCGAAGTGCTCTTGATGACCGACCGCGTGGACGAGTGGGCGCTGAACTACCTGCACGACTTTGACGGCACCCCGATGCAGTCCGTCGCCAAGGGCGCAGTGGATCTGGGCAAGCTGCAAGACGAAGCCGAGAAGAAAGCCGCCGAGGAAGCTGCCGAAACCTTCAAGCCCCTGCTGGCCAAGCTCAAGGAAGCGCTGAAGGACAAGGCCGACGACGTGCGTGTGACCACCCGCCTGGTGGACAGCCCCGCCTGCCTGGTGGTGCAAGACGACGGCATGAGCACCCAGCTGGCCCGCATGCTCAAACAAGCCGGCCAGGCCGCGCCCGAGCTGAAGCCCGTGCTGGAAGTGAACGCCGACCACGCGTTGGTGAAAAAGCTGGACGGCAGCGTCCACTTCCACGACCTGGCCCACATTCTGTTCGACCAGGCCTTGCTGGCCGAAGGCGGCCTGCCGGCGGACCCGGCAGCGTATGTCAAGCGGGTGAATGCCTTGCTGGTGTGACACAGCGGGGTTTGATGGCCAAATTGACCTCAAACCCTTATGGATATTGCGCGACTAGCTACCAAATTGGTAGCAATTCATGCGCAAGGTGACCGCGCGCGCCCCGCTCAGGGCGCGTGCTGGTCGGCAAACCGCAGCTTGATGGCAATACGCGCCTCGCGGGCGGCCATCAGGGCGGCGACACAGTCACCGTCCAACTGGCCGGCGTCCACTTCGCGCTGCAGCTCCCGGGCTACGGCCGCATCGTCCCACGACTCTTTGTAGGCGCGCCGGTTGGTCAGCGCGTCATACACATCGGCCACGGCCACGATGCGGCCTTCGAGGGGGATGTTGGCCATGGTCAGCCCGCGCGGGTAGCCCGAGCCGTCGCCTCGCTCGTGGTGGGTCGCCACGATGTTGCGCATGATGCGGGTGGGCAGGCTCTCGTGCACCCCCATGTCGTTCCCAATGCGCTCGATGATGCCTTCGCCTATCGTGACGTGGCGCTTCATCACCTCGTACTCCGCAGCATCCAGCCGCCCCGGCTTGAGCAGGATGTGGTCGGGGATGCCGACCTTGCCAATGTCGTGCAGGGGGGCGAAGAGCTGCAGGTATTCGATGTACTCGTCCGTCAGGCCATGCTGCTCGGCCAGGGCCCGCGCCATGATGCGCGAATAGTAGGCAATGCGCTCGAGGTGCTGGCCTGTCTCAAAGTCGCGAATGCGCGCCAAGTCCACCGCCACCTGGATGGTGCCCACCAGGCCATGCACCAGGCGTTTTTGCAGCAGGTAGAGCTGGGCAATCAGGTCAGAAAAAGTGTCCAGAAACTGCGCAGCATCCTCGTCAAACACCTGGGCTTGCTTGGAGTCGTAAAACAGGAAAGCTGCCAGGGCCCCATCCTGGTACACCGGCGTGGTGTAGCTGGAGCGGTAGTCCTGTGCCTTGAGCCAGCGGGTGTGCTGGCTGTTGGAGCGGAAGGTTTCTGCAATGTCTCCGACCAAGCGCCGCTGGCGCGTACGGGCCAACTCCGCCAGCGAGGGCACGTCGCTCAGCGGCACCTCGTACTGTTTGAGCATGGTGTCGTCTTTGTTGCTGCTGACAAAGGTCTTGAGCAAATCGGTGGCAGGGTCGTAGAGCACCACGGCCACCCGGTCGATAAACGGGTAGCGGGAACCGATCAGGCCGTGAACCGCGCGCAACTGCTCCGAGAGCGTGTGCGCCACGGGCCCCATGCCGTGGTACTGGGGTGTGATGGAACCAGAATCGAAAAACGCAGGCATGACCCAATTGAACCACGGCCAGGTGACTGCGACAATTCGACTTCCTTTTTTTCCAAACACAACTCCATGCATTACCTCTCGCGCATTGCCGCCCTCACCCTGGTCTTCGCCAGCACCTGCAGCGGGGCCCAAAACGCCACCACCACCGCAGCCGCCAAAGAAGAAGGCGCCGTGCTCAGCAGCACCGGCCTGGTCTACCGCGCACTCAAGGTCGGCACGGGCGCCAGCCCCAAGGCCAGCGACACGGTGAAGGTGCACTACCGCGGCACCCTGCCCGATGGCAAGGAGTTCGACAGCTCCTACAAGCGTGGCGAGCCGATCGAGTTTCCGCTGGGCCGCGTGATTGCCTGCTGGACCGAAGGTGTGCAGCGCATGAAGGTGGGCGGCAAAGCCAAGCTCACCTGCCCACCCCAGATCGCCTACGGCGAGCGCGGCGCAGGCGGCGTGATCCCGCCCAATGCCACCCTGCTGTTCGAGGTGGAGCTGCTGGGCATCAACGGCAAATAGGCTGGTAGATCAGGTGGGAGCCAACGCAATCCCGCACAGCGTAAAGGTCGATCCCTGCCCCTCACGGGATCGCAGGCGAATGTCACACCCCAGATAGGTGGCTTGTGCCTTGGCGATGGCCAAGCCCAAACCGTGGCTCTCGCTGGCCTGCCGGTCATCAAAACTGCGGTAGGCCTCAAAGAGCTGCGGCTGCAGGTGGCTGGCGATGCCGGTGCCACTGTCACGCACCTCAATGCAGAGCTGGCGGCCCACGGGGTAGTCCATGCGCAGGCGAGTGCCCACATACACCGCACCCGCGGGCGTGTGTTTGATGGCGTTGCTGATCAGGTTCTGCAAAATGGATTCCAACAGCCGCCGGTCCGCCCACACGTGTGCATGGCGGCGCGCACGTGGCGTTGCAAAGTGCAAACGGATACCCTTGTTGCGGGCCTGCTCACCAAACAGCGCATGCAGACCCGCAAAGACCGGCTGCAGTTCTACGTGCTCCATATGCAACTGCAAGGCCCCAGACTCCAGGCGCGACAACTCCAGCAACCGGGACACTTGCCCATGCAGCTCGCCCAGAGCCTTTTCCATTTTTGGAACCACACTGGCCAATGCAACGGCCTGGGCAGCGGGCTCCGTGTGCTGCAGCACCCCGAGGTACAAACCGATGGCGCGGATGGGTTGCTTCAAGTCGTGGCTAACCCCCGCAAGGAACAGTGATTTGGTTTGGGAGGCCACCTCCGCCGCAGCCCTGCGTTCGCCCAGATCCGCAATCAGCTGTTGGTTCTCAAAACGCAAGCGCATCGATTCGCGGTGCAGGCGGTTGGTCACGTGGGCATACCCCGAAGTGGACGCGAGGAACACCAGCGTCATGCCGGCCAGCACACTGTGCTCTACGGTCCCCACCAGGGCCAGCATGATGGCAAACGGCAAGACAGTGGGCAGCACCGCCGCGTAATAGGCAGGCAAAAAAATGGAAACCGGAGTCACCGTGCCCCCCGCCAGGCCGGCAACCACCGATCCCGCCATCAACAAGGACAGTGGCCGCCCGGCATCAAAGTACATCCAGGTAAACATCCCCCATGTCGCACCGGTCAGAAACGACGACAGCGTGAAGCCCCAAAGGATCGCCTGGTAACCCTCGCCACGCTCCAGCTTGGGCTTCATGTGCCAGACAAACACCTCTCGCAGCACGCTGAGCGCACCGCCCGTCACCAACCAGACCACGATGTAATGGGTGGCTACCTGCCCGTACATCAGCCAGGCACAGGTGAGCGCCATCAAGGTCACACCGATATAGGGAAACGGAATTTCGTAGGCAAAATAGAGCGCAAAGGCCTTTTCTTCATAGGCTTGCCGCGCGGCAGATTGAGGTCGTGTCCACTGCATTGCTTTAACTCCCTGATTGCACCGTTATGCCAAGCGTACGCATTTTTATCGCCGAAGACCACGCCATGTTGGCCGATGCGCTGCAAATGCTCATCAACACGCAGGCCGACATGGACTGCGTGGGCCTGGCCAACGATGGCACCCGTGCACTGGCGCAGGTGCTGGCGCTGCAACCCGACGTCTTGCTGCTGGACCTGGGCCTGCCCCAACTCGACGGCCTGGCAGTGATGCAGGCCCTGCGCACCGCCCACTGCCCCACCCGCACCCTGGTGGTGACTGCCCGCATGGATGCCGCATCGGTGCGCGCGGCCCTCGCGCTGGGTGCTGCGGGGTATGTACCCAAGAACGAAAGCAGCCACGAGCTGCTGCAGGCCATCCGGCGCATCGCCCAGGGGCGCCGCTATGTCAGCAACGAAATTGCGGCCCTGTTCATCCAGGAACCCGCGGCGCCCGGCCCGGAAGCCAAACTCACCCACAGCGAAGTAGTGATTCTGAAACTGGTGGGTGAAGGCCTGACCAGCAAGGAGATGGGTGCCAAACTCGGCATCAGCGAAGCCACTGCACGCAAACACAGGGAGAACATCCGCAGCAAGCTGGGCCTGCGCAACAGCGCCGAAATGGCTGCCTATGCCATTCGCGCAGCCAGTGCCAACACCGCGCCAGGCGCACTGCAGTAGGCCCCACATACGCCCAAGTGCGTACCCGACAGCGCAACCCTACGTCCCATTGCGCATTGCTTGTTTTCCCTGTTATTGGGTAGCATCGCGCAAGAACAAGAAGCACCGGCGCAGCATGCGCACCACCATACACGGGGAAGTTTCCATGTCACACCGTCGCAGCATTCTTCAGGCCTTGGGCGCCGTCAGTCTGTCGTCGTACATGGTGCAGGTGATGTCCATGGGCACACGGCCCCTGGTGCCCGGCATTCGCAGCCTCAAAGGCCTGGTGCAAGTCAACGGCAGCCCGGCCAAGGAAGGCCAGTTGGTGCTGACGGGTGACACCATTGCCACCGGCAAGGCCAGCGAAGTGGTCTACGTGATGGGCAACAACGCCTACCTGATGCGTGAGGACAGCCTGGTGCAATTCGCCAGCGAAGGCGTCACCGGCATCTTGCGCGTGGTGACCGGCAAAGTGCTGGCGGTGTTTGGCCCCGGCAGCAAACGCATCGTCATGCCCACCATGACGGCGGGCATCCGGGGCACCGCCTGCTACATCGAAGCCACCGACACACAAACCTACTTTTGCCTGTGTTACGGCACCGCCGACCTGACCCCCACGGCCGACCCCAGTCAGGCACGCACGGTGGCCACCACCTACCATGACTCGCCCTTTTATGTGGGCAAAGACACAGCGGCGCCCTTGCTAACGGCAGCGCCGGTGATCAACCACCGCGACTACGAACTCTCCATGCTCGAGGCCCTGGTAGGCCGACGGCCACCGTTTGCGGGCAAAGAAAGCTCCGGCTACTAGGCCATGCGCCGCCCAAGACCGCTGGCGGGTTTGCCTCCATCGATGACGCCAGCAAACGCCCCACAGTTAAACAAGATGTCAAAGGCCGCAGCGACCCGCGCTTCCTGAAACAAGCGATGGGGGCGTTTTCTACGCAGAACTGCGTAGAAAACCGCAGCGCCCTACGCACTCAGGCGCATTGCGGCCAGCCCCTTGGCGTTTTAGCCTCTCCCCTGAAGTATCTGTACTTCACCACCGGGCACAACGCCCTCACTTCAGGGAGCTTTTTATGTCTTTGCACCAGCATTTCGTGGCCTCGACCTTGGCCGTAATCACCCTGGCTTCAGCCGCATCTGCGTCGATCGCGGCACCCGTCTTCTACGGGCCATCGGCCTACCTATCGTCTGCAGACATTCCGGTCGGCTTCTATGCGGGCGCAAGCCCCACATTCCTGGACACCCTGGAAGACGGCGCCCTGAACGGCGGCTTGTCTGCCAACACGGGCAGCGTTATCTCGCCCGCACAATGGGGCAGCCTGGTCGATTCCGTGGACGCAGACGATGGCAATATCGATGGCTTGGGCAACCAGGGGCACAGCTGGTTTTCTGGCAGTGGCAGCGCGGGCATCACATTCACCTTCAACAGCCCGACACAGCTCCCCACCGCGTTTGGTCTTGTCTGGACCGATGGGGCAGGCAGCATCACCTTCAGCGCCCGCGGTGAAGACGGGGCCTTGTTGGGCAGCAGCACCTTCAGTGGCTTTGCTGACAACAGTTTTTATGGCACCACCGCGGACGACCGCTTTTTGGGTGTCCATTTCGCTGGCGGAGTGAAAAGCATCACCATCAGCAACAGCTCCGGCGGCATCGAGGTAGACCACATCCAATACGGACACATGGTCACGGCAGTACCTGAGCCCGAAACCTACTCCATGTTGCTGGCCGGGCTGGGGCTGATAGGTACGGTGGCGCGACGCCGCAGCGCCAAGGCCAATGCCTGATCAACACCTATCCCTGGAAAGACACACCAACATGACCAAACACATCATCTCCCTGGCCTTGCTGACTTTGCTGACCGCTGCCGTTCAGGCCCAACCCGTCGTACGCGACGGTGTGCTGGCGGATGCCGCCGGGCGCACGGTGTACATCTTTGATAAAGACACACCCGGCAAGAGCAACTGCAGTGGCGGCTGCCTGACAGCTTGGCCTGCATTTGTGGCCAAAGACGGTGCCACTCCCGTAGGCGACTTCACGCTGATCGACGCCAACGGTGCCAAGCAGTGGGCAGTGAAAGGCAAGCCGCTGTATTACTTTGTGGGCGACACCAAGCCCGGCGACCGCAATGGCGAAGGCAGCGGAGGCGTGTGGCACACGGTGGGGGGTGCAGCCAAGGCATCAGCCACCTCTGGAACTTACTAGTACTTTTTGGCTAAGGCGCACATGGATATTGCGCAAGCAGCTATCACATTGATAGCGAACGAAGCCAGCCTTGGGCGCCCAACGATCTTCAGCCGCCAGGGACAACACGTGCACTGGTTGCGCTGCATAAAGGAGAGCTACAAATGACAAATCGCATCCCATCCAATGTTCTCGTTGCGGTGTTAGCCATCTGGGCACCCGCAGCCTTTGCCCAACTTGCGCCCGTGAGTGCGGGTACCCCAAATACGCTGGTGGTCCCTCAGCGGACCGTCGCGTCACGGAATCTCGCATCCTCCGAAGCGCCTGTTGCAGGAGCCAAAGCGAACGACCAGGGCGCTTCGAACTTGACAACGCGCGGAAGTTTGACTGGCGATGTGACACAGACCCAGACAAGCGTTAGCGCCAATGAACAAACTCTTTCAGTTGCGGGGGCTGACACGGCGTCAAGGGGTAACAATCTGCGGCTTCAGGGCGATGTCTCAGCTCCGATACAGCAAATTGTGACTGGAGCGGGAGACACGCCGCAAGCCATCGATGTGGGTAGTTTGACAGGGGCTGCTTCTGTCGTTGGCACCGCAACCACACAGGGCAGCATCAGCGGGGCAGGAGTTACGCAAAGTAGCAGCGGCACCGGTAGAGGTGCCGGTGGACAAACCGTTGGCGTAGCCAACATCCAAAACTCACAGGCTACTTCGATCAATACTCGTGGCACGATCACAGGCGCTATTACACAAATTCAGACCTCCACGAGGGGCTCCCAACAATCCCTTACGGCAGGCACCGTATCGGATCTACGATCAGCAGGGCAAGTTTCAACCAATGGCACCGTCAACGCCGCGGTTAGTCAAACAACAACTTCTGGATTGTCTCAACAGATCATTGACGTAGGCAGCGTCAAAGGCGGGAATCCGGCAGAAGTCAGAACCGACGCTGTCTTGACTGGTACGGTCACACAAGATGCAGCTGGCAGCAACGGTGCTCAGATCATTCAAATCGGCAGCGTGGAAGATTCTCGCGGCAATGTGGCCACCCGCGCAGCTAGCTCGGGTGTCATTACCCAAACACAGAACGGAGTGTCAAGCGCACAGCAAACGATATCAGTAGGTAGCGCCAAGGATTCGAGCACCCAAAGCATCACTGAGGCATTCACCACTGGTGACATCACCCAATCGGCTTCCAATGGGGGACAGATTACTCAAAACATTAGCGTCGGCAGTAGCGAAAATTCCAGTGCGGTGGTGACGACCAGGGCACTCGTCACCGGTAACGTCACGCAATCGGGCGGGGGTAGCCTTAGCACCCAAACGATCAATTTGGGCAGCGTACGAGGCGGGGGTAGCGGCAACATCACAACGGACGTACAGGTTAGCGGAGATATTTCACAAAGTGCCAACGGCTCAGGGCAACTGCAAAGAGTCATCGTCGGTGGCGTAGAGGCTGGGCGTTGAAATGCGCGCCAATCCTTTGCCTTCTTTCCTCTGCTATGTCGCCATGTTTTCCTGGATATCAACGGCACAGGCTGGCTCAGCCGAGATAGGCGACAACATCAACGCGCGCATTGCCCGTGCCAAAAGCGAACAGGCAGCACGTGCTGCAGAGCGCGCCAGCAGCAAGCTGGCTGACAGCGAGCCGAGCTCAACCGGATCTGGGGCCAAGACTTTGGGTGACGGCTGCACCATTGCCATCGGCAATGTGTTTGAGGACGACAAAAAGATTGGCACGTCTGCCCGCCGCGAAACCACGGTCATCGTCACCGGCGACATCATCCAAGCCGGCAACAACTGCCGCTGAGCAATACACAACCACCATGCCCCAGTCACGTTTAGTTCTATTGGCGACACTCGTTATCACCGCCTGCGCACCATTGCCGCCCAAAGCGGCAGATGCCCAGACGGCCTTGAAATCACCCGCTGGCGCACTGCAACGCAATGTGACCAACTTCTCAGACACCATGCGCTGCATGGACAAGCTCTACATTGACTACGCGGTACGTGATGTCAGTGTGGTGCTGGAGGACCTGTCTGACGCCACCAAGAAGGTCAGCGCCGGGACACGCGACATGATGATGTCCGCCATCTCGGAGCAGAGCCGGCGTAGCCGGGCCATAGAGGTCATTGTTTTTGGGCAGGACGCCAACAACGCCGTCGCCTTCATGGCCAACGCACAAAAGCGCAGCGCGTTCGCAGTAGTGCCGCGTTTCAATTTGCGCGGCTCCATTTCCCAGCTGGATGAAGGTGTCATCAAGCGCCAGACCGATGGTGGCTTTTCGCTGGGCAGTTTGTTTGGCGCCGGTGCGTCCACCAGCAGGCAATTCAATGTGATGGGGCTGGATGTGGCCATGGCCGACACGGCCCGCCTGTCCCTGATCCCCGGCGTGGTTTCCAAAAACCTCACTACCATCACCAAAGAAGGGGATGCGCTGGACGCGCAGGCGACCTTCACCAAGGTAGGCATCAACTTCAGCACGTCGCTGCAGCGCTCAGACGGCACTGCGCAGGCCCTGCGAAACATGGTGGAGCTGTCGTCGGTGGAGCTGTTTGGGCGCTTGCTCAAGCTGCCCTATTGGAGTTGCCTGAATACCGATGCCCGCAACCCCGAGATTGCCAACGAAATTGAAGACTGGTTTGTTGGCATGGAGCGGGGCGGCGAACTCACCGGCTACTTTCAAACCCAGCTGCGGAATCGTGGCTACTTTGACGGTCCCGCCAACGGCAATGTGACACCTGCGCTGCTGCAAGCGGTGTCAGCGTACCGCTCTGCCACAGGCATGGGCGACAAGGCCCTGGTGGATTTGCCATTCTTCACCCGGTTTTTGAGCAGCCCCTTCCCGCCACCACCGGCGCAGCCGTTTCGTGATGTCGCCGCCGCGCCACCTGCCGCCAGCCCAGCAGCGGCGCGGATTGGGCTGAACATTGCACCCGCTCCAGGCGGGGCAAATGAAGGACTGTCATTCGCCGTTCAAACCACCGCGCCAGCCTACGTGTACTGCTATGCACAAACCGCGGGCGGAAAACTGCAGCGCATCTTCCCCAACCGCTTTGTGGATGATCCGATGGTGGAGCCCGCGACGCCCTTGCTGTTGCCAGGCAAGCAAGGCTTCAAGCTGCTGCCCGGAGACAGTGGCAGTGTGCCCGTGGCCTGCTTCGCCGCGCCGCGAGAGATCTACAAAGACATTCCGGCAGCCCTGCGCTGGGGCGACTTTCAGGACCTGAAGGCCGTTGAAGGATTCGGTGACATTCAGAAGCTGCTGGAAACGGTGGCCAACGAGCCGATCGCGTCAGCCAAAGCAGTCCTCAAGTAATAACTTCAACCAAGGAGAAACCTATGCCAATGAGCAGCATTCAAAAAGTAATTGTGGCGGGCATGGCAGCTGCAACGTTCTGCGCATCCGCCATCGCCCAACCAGTTCGTCACTTCAACGTCGAAGGTACGATTCGCGCGTTGAACCAAGGGTCCGGCAATACCGCCACGCAGAGCAGCATCGAACATGCGCTGGACGGCCAATCGTTTTCCGTGTCGTTCGATTTGGATTTCGGCACACCAGACTCGAATTCGGCTGCAGACATCAGCAGATTCACCCATTCGGTGCGCGACACCTCTGCCACTTCAGGGGCATTTACGTTTTCCCCTATCGGCAACGCCTGCGTAAATCTGGCTTTCGATTGCTATGTAGAACTGGCCAATGACCAATTTGGTGTCGGCATAGATCTTTACGGTCTTCGAACGGGTTTTGTGCGGTCTGCGTCATTGGACACTTTGGTGAGCAGCACGCTGCCAGGGGCGGGCACAGTGATAGGCGGCGTCCCGATAGCGACTTCCGTATCGATGTCCTTCTCTTTGTTCGCAGGCGGTGCTGGGCTCTTTCCATCGCCAGACATGCTGGGGCCCACTGAGATCAGTCCATCCGATCTGAGCGTTTTTTCCCCAAACAGCAACGCTAGCGCCTTCTTTTTCACGAACTATGGGCTCGGAAGGGGAACCGAGTCTGGGCGGGTGAATTTTGGTATCGACATCACACGCATCCGTGAGGGAGCGAGCTACATCACGCCCCTATCCGCCGTACCCGAACCCGAGACCTACGCCCTGCTGCTGGCCGGGCTGGGGCTGATGGGTGCGGTGGTGCGCAAGCGCAAGGTGGGCACAGCGGCCTAGGCGCTCCACTGCAGCAGCGGCTGCAGCACGCTGGCGCCCAGCTTCTTGGAGCGCTCACCACTCCAGCCCACCAGTGGGTCGGGCAGGTCGGCGTTGTCCTTGAACGGCATCTCCACGGTGAAGGCCAGGCAGCCAAACTGCTGGGCGATCCAGCTGGTGGCCAGCGTCATGTTGGCCTGCCCAGGCGCCGACTTGCCGTAGTTCACCCGGTCCTGAAAATCCGGGCAGCTCGCGGCCCAGGCGGCCTTGAAGGCGTCTTCCTGTGCAGCCACGTGTGGGCTGTAGCCGGGCGTGCCCTCAGACCCCACCACAAAGTTGTAGGGCAGGCCCTCGTCGCCGTGCACATCCAGGTTCAGGTCCACGCCAATGTCCAGCATGGCCTGGCGCACCAGCAGCACCTCGGGCGAACGCTCCGCCGTGGGTGCGGCCCACTCGCGGTTCAGGTTGGCGCCGGCGGCGTTGGTGCGCAGGTTGCCCAGCACCGCACCGTCGGGGTTCATGTGCGGCACCACGTAGAAAACACAGCGCTCGCGCAGCACGCGGGCCACGGCATCGTCGGCGTCCAGCAGGCGCTCCAAGAAACCCTCCACAAACCACTCGGCCATGGTCTCGCCGGGGTGCTGACGGGCAATCATCCAGACCTTCTTTTTCTGCTCGGGCGGTGTGTTGCCCGCTTCGTCGGTGATGCGCAGGAGCGTCATGTCGCGGCCCTGCACCGTGCTGCCCAGGCGCTGCAGCGTGACCCAGGGCGAGGTGGCGGCCGAGGCCAGCAAGTCCAGGTGCTGCTCGTAGGAATAGGGCTCAAAGTAGGCAAAGTACACCGCCTGCGCCATGGGCGTGAGGCGGGCCGTCATTTCTTTGCCGTCGTAGTGCGTGTCAATGCGCGTCCACTCCTGGCGGTCGTAGCTGGCCACCACCTGGTAATCGTCCCAGCCCTTGGGGTAGGCAGACTCGGCAGCGTTGAGGAAGCGCAGCGTCACCGGCTGAAAGGCCGCGCCGTGCAGGCAGAAGTGGAACCACTGGGCAAAGTCCGCCGCATTGTCTTTGCGGATGCGCAGCTGGATATCGTCGGCGCGCTCCAGCTGCACCACCTCGATGGCGCCGGAGTCGAATTGGGTGGAGATGTGCAGTTTATGCATGAAATTAGCCTCTAGCCCCCGCGCTTATTGCGCGAGTAGCTCCCATTTTGATAGCAATTAAAGAGAATCCACCACTTTGACCAGCTGGCCCAGCTTGGGCTCGCCGCCCCCGTAGTAGCCGTTGATCAGGCGCAGCTGCTGCTCGGGCCGCGCAATGGGGGAGTTTTTGGCCAGCTCGGCAAACCCGCCTTTGGGGTAGGCCACCGTCTTGATACCCCAGGGCCGCGCCGCGGTACGGTCTTGTGCGGTAAGGGCGCGGAAGCTGCCCTCCGCCTCGCGCACCTGAGCGCGGGCGCGTTGCAAGGCGTTGGCGTCTTTGGCACTGGTTTGCAACAGATAAATGGTGTCACCCGGGCCGGTGATCACGGTGGCCTCCAGCGCCTGCGTCTGGCCGTTGCTGGCGGTGCGTGCACCGGCAAAACGCGTAGCCTGTAGGCCATTGAGTGTGGTGGCCTCTGTGCGGCCCTGTGTCGGCTTGAGCAGGCTGCGAATCACCTCGGTGTGTGTCTTGCCCGCCTGTGCGGGCGCCACGCGCACCACCACCGCGGCGTCGCGCGCAGTGTTCAGCAGGGCCAGCTGGTCGGCGTCGTTCTGGATGTACCAGCCGGTGGGCGCGGTGAGCGCAATGCCCAGGGGCTCGTGGTAGAAATTGCGCCCACGCGTCAGGCCCTGGGCCGGGCTGTCGCCAAAGGTCATGCCACTGATGAGCTTGAGGTAGCGCTCACGCCCCTCGCTGTTGTAGCTTCCCTGGTCTTTGTACTGCGCAGCCAGCGCGGTGATGGACTGCAGGCGCTGGTCGTTGCTGGGGTGCGAGGCCAGCCAGTCGCCACCGCTGGGCACCGGGCGGCCTTCGGCCTTGGCCTGGTCGGCGGCAAAACGCTCCTGGTTCTTCAGCACGGTGATCACATCCACCATGTTGCGCGGGTCGTAACGCGTGCGCGAAAGGTACTCGGCGCCCAGGCCGTCAGCCTGCAGCTCCTGGTCGCGCCCGTAGGACGCGATATAGCCCGCAGCCGCGGTTTGCGAGGCCTGGCTGGCCAGCTGCCCGGCGCCACCAAAGCCCTGGCTCTCCAGCACCGCGCCCAGCACGCTGGCTGCCAGCACACCCAGGCCCGCGGTCTGCTGGCGCGTGGCGCGCTGCGCACCGTGGCGCGCCGTCACGTGGCCAATCTCATGGCCGATGACGCCGGCCAAATCGGCCTCGCTGTCCATATAGGCCATGATGCCGCGCGTCACATACACATAGCCGCCGGGCAGCGCAAAGGCGTTGATCTCGGGACTGTCGAGCACGGTGAAGTGCCATTGCAACTGGCTGCGGTGGCTTTGCGCGGCAAGGCTCTGTCCCAGGTTGGTCACGTAGCGCTGCACCGCGGCGTTGTTGTAGGCGCCATATTCCTTCAACACCTCCGCATGCGCCTTGGCCCCCTCGGCCACCTCGTCCTCTTCGCTCATCACCGAACGCTCGGCCTGCCCCGTGACCGGGTTGACCATGGTGGTACCGCAGCTGGTGAGCAACAAGGTGGTGAGCAGGAGGCTGGGGAGTTTGAGGTTCATGGGGTAACCGTGGGTGGCAATGGTTGCATTTTAGGGAGGGCTGGGGGTTGAGGCTCCCCTGCAGGCCTACGGGCTTGGAGGGCAGGCAGCCCGGGTACACGGGCTACCTGCTAGCGATACGTGCGTGGAAGAGGAAGACACAGGAAGATTCACCCGATTGGGGGATGCTCAGGTGAACAACAAACGGCCACAATGCGGCGGAAGCGGTCGTTCCTTTCAGCTTGCCAAAGCATCTTCTAGCGGAGGAATTTGCGTGGCATGCAGTAGTGGGTCGGTTAGCTCGAACGTTAGCCCGCCACATCATCTCTAGGAGTAACAATGGAATTAGCGTCGTTTATAAAAGAACACTGGCAGGTTATTTCAACGTTTCCGCTCACATTCATTGTGTTAGTCATATTAGTTGCGTCCGTTTCCATCGCTCTTACTCGCTCAGTGATGGGTGGTGCACTCGAAGCTGCTCGGGAACGATTGATGGCAGCGAAGGACGAAATCAATAACCTTCAGGCTGATAAGAACACGCTCTTGGAAAAGCTGCACCTCCACGGAGAAGACATAGCAGCCATCAAAGCCGAAATTAACGCCCTTCCGAAAATTCGCAGCGGCACCCAACCACCGCATGATGGACTGGGCAAGGACGGCGACATTTACATCATGGTTGAGAAGTAACTAGTAAGAACCGACCTAGAGGGCCGCCCCAGATGAAAATTCCGACTGACAAAGAAATACTTGAAACTATCTTTGAGCACTACAAAACATCCTTCGCCGATTACGAAATACGCGAGGATCGTGCTTCAAAAATCTACGTACCCATTGACTGCCAAAAAATCGCAGGTTTACTGAAAACGGACAGGGATATTATTTTTGGCAGGCTTTATTACCACTTAGAGCGCAAGCATGGTTACGCGCAATCAGATGATTCGAAGGTGCATTTTTTCGCGCTAAAGGTTGGCAATGATGCAAAGTGCGTCAACTTTCCACTACTTGTTTCAGTGCTGGCTGGCCTACAAGAAGAAGGGAAAAGATTTTGGTTCGCTACGGCGGCCTCCTTCCTTTCGTTGGGCGTTGCCATAGGCTCGTTAGTCGTGGCAATTGCAGCCCTCAAAGGGTCGTGATGCCTACAAATTACGCTAGCGACTTGGAGAAGCGTCTGTGAAATGCTATCAATGCAATACGCCGCCGATGTATCAGGTCGGCGATCAGAATATTCCGTTGTGTCTCGATTGCTACCTGAAGTTCTCGCAAATTCAGCAGCAACAAGTCGAAAACAACGAGCGCATGATGAACTACGCTAGCGATGAGATGGCCGCTGTGGTTGGTCTTCCACCGATAGGTCCTCGGTTTCCTCCGCGTCCGCGGCCGGTCTTTGCTGCAGGAGTTAAATTGAACAATATCTCGGTAAACAACAGCGTCGTTGGAACAATAAACACTGGATCAATCGGCACGGTGGATCAATCAATTTCCGCGTTGCTGCAAACAGGGGAATCCGGTTTGGCCGAGGCAGTAAAGGTGTTGTCTGAGGCTATTCTCCAAAGTGGCGATCTATCCAGAAATCAGAAAAATGAGCTAGTAGAGAGTTTGAGTGTTGTTGCTAAAGAAGCCTCGGCGCCAAGGGAGTCTCGGCGTAATACCATGGCACTTTCGTTACTTGAGAAGGCCATTCAAGTGACCAAGGGCGCGTCGGACGTTGCCGAGATTTGTCAGAAATGGTGGCCAGTCCTTGTCTCTGCATTCTCGGCCACAGGTGTCTAACCGGTCGCTCGAGCCGACGTCCGTCGGCAAGCCTCCCTCTGCGGCTCAGCTTAAACGCTAACGACCGCTTATGAGCTGCGCGAATGTCTGCAGTCAGTCTGCAGGCGCCTCAGCTACGCGGCGGAAGCAGACCTTCAAAGAATCACCCGAATGGGGGATGTTCAAGTATCTGTCGCGACGTAAGAATTGCTGACTCTGGATATTCCCCGTGACCAATATCGAATCATCTTCATCACCTCTGATTCAAACTGCCGTGGAGGACTATATCGAGTCGCCACCCGCACTTTGGAACCCGGGCGCCGCAGGCTGCTGGAGCATAGTCTTCAGTCCTCTTTTCGGCGCTTAGTCGCCACGCTATGCGACGTTAAAGGTTGTTCCACTTTTCGCAAACCCAAGGACAAAAAAATGATTTATGGTTTGTTCAGTCTCATTTATCTTGCGTTGTTCCTTGCGGTCTCTGCAATTCCGTTTTATGTCGCAAATCGCATTGGGGGAGTCTTTGATGAAAAGGTAAAGCCCATTGGTTTACGCTTCCTTTTTCCTGGACTCATGCTTTGCGCTGTAGTAGCTTGGGCGATAGCGTCCAAAGTAGCATTTGAACGGGCTTGTCGTAATCTGCCTTCACCAGCATTCTTCCAATCGCTAAACACAAAGCCCAGTGGTTTCACTTCATACGTGGATAAAACAGCCACATCGTATGGAGGCAAAAGATGGGATCGAGCAATTGAGAGTGGTGACTTTCAGTTTGTTAAATCCCAGTACGGGTCAATTTGCGCAGGCGTAACGAGGTCTGAAAACCCGAAAATTATCGAGGTGAAACACTGTCAGATAGTTCCTGAAACCAACTCCAAAGTAGAAGTTCATATGCTTCCATTAAAACCTGTGAGTTATTGGTGGTCGCCGCCAATCTTTGAGGCTGAGATCCAAGTTCAGGAAGGTACATCAGCGACAGTTATTGCTACTGCAAAAGATCTCATTATTGGTGGAGGGCTTGTTGGTAGATATCTCCGCCTTTTCGGGGGCGATCAGGATTACGAGTACCTTAGCTGTGGCTACGCATCTCCGGATATTGGACCTTGGCGTCCCTCGCTCACAAGTAGGCCTAGATTCTCGGAGTATGAAGATTCCGATTTGGCCTTTGTCGTTCGCGCGCTCACACCAAAGTAATCGGTGTTGCGAGAACGCCGAATACCTTAACGTTTGTACATAAGCAATGCGGATTACGGTTTTGGGGCGTAATTGGCATCCGCAATCAGCCCAACTCTCGCATCAGAGAGGATGACTACTTCCGAGCAGTATCCATAGACCGCTTTCAGTCGAGGCTGTGTGAAAACTCCGTTGAGTCATGTTTTGAGGGGTCCTTGACCCCTTGGCACACTCAACAAAACGTAACCTGGGCCCATCTGATCGGTCGAATTTCGGACTGACGTCAACCACGATGAGTTTTCACACAGCCTCAGTCTGAAGCCGAAGATCAAAATCGTCTCCCAGCCCACGCATCCAGGCGGGTGGTGGGGCCCGCAGGCGCAGGCCGCACTCGCGGCTGCCACAGAGCAGGCGCACCCACCGCGGTGTTGACGCAGCAACCCAACCCCACCAGAAACAGCCACCCGCGACGCGAGCAGAAGAACGCGGGCCAGGCCGCCCGCCGTGCGCAAACCATGCCCCGGCAAGAGGACTTTACATATAAAACAAGCCTCTGGCGCCCGTGGAATATGCGCAAGCAGCTACTAAAACCATAGCATTTAGGCGCGCCAGCCAACCATGGCGAACCCCAGCCGCCGATAATCGGGGCATGACTGCTTTCTCCTCTCTCCCCCTCTCCCCCGCCACTCTGGCCAACCTGCAACAACTGGGCTACGAGTCCATGACGCCCATCCAGGCTGCCAGCCTGCCCGTGGCGCTGGCCGGGCAAGACCTGATTGCCCAGGCCAAGACGGGCAGCGGCAAGACGGCGGCCTTTGCACTGGCGCTGCTGGCCAAGCTAAACCCGCGCTGGTTTGCCGTGCAGGCCATGGTGCTGTGCCCCACGCGTGAGCTGGCGGACCAGGTGACGGTGGAAATTCGCCGCCTGGCCCGGGCCGAGGAAAACATCAAGGTAGTGACGCTGTGCGGTGGTGTGGCCACCCGCGGCCAACGTGCCAGCCTGGAAAACGGCGCACACATTGTGGTGGGCACGCCGGGCCGCATCATGGACCTGCTGGAGCGTGAATACCTCTCGCTGGAGAACCTGAACACCCTGGTGCTGGACGAGGCCGACCGCATGCTGGACATGGGCTTCTTTGACGACATTGCCACCGTAGTCAAGCAGACCCCCAAGGAGCGCCAGACCCTGCTGTTCTCGGCCACCTACCCCGAGGGCATTGAGAAGCTGGCCAAACAGTTCATGCGCGATCCACAGCAGATCACCGTAAAAGCTGCCGTCGCCGAAAACACCATCGAACAACGCTTTTACGAGGTGGAGCGCAGCAACCGGCTGGACACCGTGGGCCTGCTGCTCAACCACTTCCGCCCCACCAGCACGATTGCCTTTTGCAACACACGCCAGCAGTGCAACGAGCTGGTGACGCTGCTGCAAGGCCAGGGCTTTGTGGCCCAGGCCCTCCACGGCGACCTGGAGCAGCGCGAGCGCGACCAGGTGCTGGCGCAGTTTGCCAACCGCAGCTGCTCGGTGCTGGTGGCGACCGACGTGGCCTCGCGCGGCCTGGACGTGAAAGAGCTGGACCTGGTCATCAACGTGGACATCACGCCCGACGCCGAGGTGCATGTGCACCGCATTGGCCGCACCGGCCGCGCAGGCCAGTCGGGCCTGGCGGTGAGCCTGGTGTCCATGAACGAAATGGGATCGGTGGGCAAGATTGAGCAGTACCAGAATGCACCGTCGGTCTGGTTCAAGCGTGACGAACTCACGCCCACGGGCAGTGGCCGCCTGCTGCCCCCCATGACCACCGTGCAAATTGCCGGTGGCCGCAAAGAGAAGATTCGCCCCGGCGATGTGCTGGGCGCCCTGACCAGCCTGGACGGCGGCCCCGCCTACACGCGTGAGCAGATTGGCAAGATTGCCGTCACCGAGTACTGCACCTTTGTGGCCGTGGAGCGCAGTGTTGCCAAAGACGCCTGCGCCAAGCTCAATGCGGGCAAGGTGAAGGGCAAGAGCGTGCGGGCACGGTTGATCTGAGAGCACCAGGCCCCATGCGCGAGAGCTGCAACTCGCCGCCGGGCCGCCCCAAGGCGAGTTAGCCCCCATAGGGGGGCAGCGACCCGCGCAGCGGTGGAGCGTGGGGGCAACGCCTGTAAGGCAAATTCCTACACGACTTACAGCGCGTGTCGGACTCCAGTTCCCCGGGGGCGTGACTACAGTTCATCCAAGCGCCAAAGTCATTGGATGGCGCGGCAACCACCGGAGAACTGCCATGAAAGACACCGCCACCGCCCTGAACCCCTTCAGCCTGATGATGGAGCCTGAGCTGGTTTTGCAGACCATGGAACGCTCCCAACAGCTGCGTGGCCTGCGCCGCCACAAGCTGCGCCCGCTGGACAAGCCACTGATCCCCTACACCAAGGAAGCCATCGCCGCCCGCGCAGCGTTTGACGCCGCCATCGACGCCGAAGACTTTGAAGACCAGGCCGACAGCTACCTGCTGAACTGAGCCAACCCTGCCTATCTGGCCCCCTGTGGGCCAGAATGCAAAACCGGCCCTTGCAGGGCCGGGTGCGAAGCCGGATGGGCCGATAATGTTTCGGTCTCACCCATCCCACAAAGGAAGCTTCGCAATGTCCCTCGCCCGTCTTGCCTCCCTGCGCCTTGTCGCCGCCGCTGCCCTGGCCGCCTGCTCTGTGGCCGCAGTGGCCCAGTCCACCGAACCCGTGCGCGTGGGCCTGCTGAGCACCTTGTCCGGCCCTGGCGCCGGTTTGGGCGTGGACATTCGGGATGGCTTCCAGCTCGCCGTCAAACTCAACAACGGCAAACTCGGCGGCCGTACTGCCGAAGTGATCGTGGCCGATGACCAGGCCAACCCCGACGTGGGCCGCCAGACCGCGGACCGCTTGGTCAAGCGCGACAAGGTGGATTTCATGACCGGCATCGTGTTCTCCAACGTCATGCTGGCCGTGGGCGCCCCCACCTTCCAGTCCAAGACTTTCTATATCAGCGCCAACGCTGGCCCCTCGCAGTACGCGGGTGAGCAGTGCAGCCCCTATTTCTTTAGCGCCTCGTACCAGAACGACAACATGCACGAGGCCGTGGGCAAGACGGTGACCGACAAGGGCTTCAAGCGCGTGGCACTGATCGCCCCCAACTACCCCGCCGGCAAAGATGCCCTCACTGGCTTCAAGCGTTTCTTCAAGGGAGAGGTAGCGTCTGAAACCTACACCGCGCTGAACCAGCTGGACTACAGCGCCGAGCTCTCCAAGCTGCGCGCCAGCAAGCCCGACGCGGTCTACATCTTCCTGCCCGGCGGCCTGGGCATCAACTTCATCAAGCAGTTTGTCGGTGCCGGCCTGTCCAAAGACATCACGCTGTTCGGCCCCGGCTTCTCGGGCGACGAGGACGTGATCAAGGCCGTGGGCGACCCGATGCTGGGCATGTTCAACACCTCGCAGTGGGGCCATGACATGGACAACGCGGCCAACAAGAAGTTTGTGGCCGAGTTTGAAAAGGCCTATGGCCGCCTGCCCACGCTGTACGCCGCGCAGGGCTTTGATGCCGCCCGCCTGATGGACGCTGCTGTGCGTGACAGCAAGGGCAAACTCGACGACAAGGCTGCCGTGAAGAAGGCGCTGGAGGCGGCCAAGTTCGACTCCGTCCGCGGTGCCTTCAAGTTCAACAGCAACCACTTCCCCATCCAGGACTACTACCTGCGCGTGATCACCAAGGACAGCAAGGGCCGCATCACCAACCGCACGCTGGGCACCGTGTTCAAGAACCACGCCGACGCCTACGTGGGCAACTGCAAGATGCCGGCGCTCTAAACCGCAAGGCTGATTCGACACGATGGGGATTTTGTTGCTGGAGCAGGCCCTGAACGGCCTGCAGCTGGGGCTCATGCTGTTTTTGCTGGCCGCCGGCCTCACGCTGGTGTTTGGCATCATGGACATGGTGAACCTGGCGCACGGCTCGCTCTACATGGTGGGCGCCTACCTGATTGCCACGGTGTCGGCTGTGGCGGATTCCTTCTGGGTGGGCCTGGGGGTGGGCGTGCTGGCCACGGCCCTGCTGGGCATGCTGCTGGAAGTGAGCGTGCTGCGCCGGCTCTACAGTCGCGACCACGTGACGCAGGTGCTGGGCACGTTTGCGATTCTGCTGATGTGCAACGAGGGCGTGCGCATGGTCTGGGGCTCGCAACCGATCTCGCTGAATCCACCTGCCGCGCTGGCCGGCCCGGTGGAGTTGCTGCCCGGCTTTTATTACCCCGCGTTTCGCCTGCTCATCATCGGCGTGGGCCTGGCCACCGCGCTCGTGCTCTACCTGCTGGTCACGCGCACGCGCATGGGCATGCAGGTGCGCGCCGGGGCGTCGAACCGCGACATGGCGCTGGCCATGGGCACCAATGTGCAGCGCCTGTTCACCGCCGTGTTTGGCCTGGGTGCGGCGCTGTGTGCGCTGGCCGGCGGCATGTTGGGGCCACTGCTGGCGGTGCAGGTGGGCATGGGTGAGAGCATCCTGATCCTGGCCTTTGTGGTCATCGTGATTGGCGGCATTGGCTCCATCCGCGGTGCGCTGGTCGGCGCGCTGCTGGTGGGCCTGGTGGATTCGGGCGGGCGCACGCTGCTGCCCATGCTGTTCGAGGCGCTGTTCAGCCCGCAGGTCGCGGCCGACGCGGCACCCGCCGTGGCTTCCATCCTCATTTACGTGCTGATGGCCACCGTGCTGGCCTTCAAGCCACGTGGCCTGTTTCCTGCCCATGGCTAAACCGCGCAATTCCCCTAGCCTTTTGCAACACAGTCTGGCCCTGCGTTGGACATTGCCACTGCTGGCTGCGCTCTGCGCCTTGCCATGGGTGGCCGCTGCGCTGGGTGACAGTTTTTACGTGACGCTGGCCACACGCATTCTGGTGTTTGCACTGGCGGCCACCAGCCTGAACCTGATCCTCGGGTTTGGCGGCATGGTGAGTTTTGGCCACGCGGCCTTTGTGGGCGTGGGCGCCTACACCGTGGGCATCCTCATGCAGCATGGCGTCAGCAGCGCCTGGCTGGCCTGGCCCCTGGCCATGGCGGTGAGTGCACTGCTGGCGCTGCTGATTGGGGCCATTAGCCTGCGCACGCAAGGCGTGTACTTCATCATGATCACGCTGGCCTTTGCGCAGATGCTGTACTACCTGGCCGTGTCGCTCAAGGCTTATGGGGGCGACGACGGCCTCTCGTTGCCCGGCCGCTCGACGCTGGGTGGCGGGATGGAGCTGACCGATACCACGCTGTATTACCTGACGCTCACCCTGCTGGTGGCCACCATCGTCTTCATCACCCGCTTGCTCAACGCACGTTTTGGCCAGGCCCTGCAGGCCATCCGCGAGAACGAGGTGCGCATGGCCGCGCTGGGCTACGCGGTGCTGCGCTACAAGCTGGTGGCCTTCACACTGGCGGGCGCACTGGCCGGCCTGGCCGGTGCGCTGCTGGCCAACCAGGGCAGCTTTGTCAGCCCGTCGCTCATGCAGTGGAGCCAGTCCGGCATGCTGATGGTGATGGTGATCCTGGGCGGTGTGGGCCACGTGCTGGGCGGCCTGGTGGGCGCAGCGGCCTTTTTGCTCATGGAAGAGTTTTTGGGCCATATGACCGAGCACTGGCAGTTGGGCCTGGGTGCCCTGCTCTTGCTGGTGGTGCTGGTGGCGCCGCAAGGCCTGATGAGTCTGCTGAAGCGGAGGGCGGCATGAGCACCGCACCGCTGCTGCAGGTGAAAGATCTGGTGAAGCGCTTTGGCGCACTGGCCGCGACCGACCACGCCAAGCTGACGGTGCAACCGGGCCAGATCCACGCATTGATTGGCCCCAACGGCGCAGGCAAGACCACACTCATCCACCAAATCTCCGGCGCGCTGCACCCCGACGCTGGCCACATTGTGTTTGACGGCCACGACGTCACCCACCAGCCCATCCACCGCCGCGTGCACCGCGGCCTGGCGCGCAGCTACCAGATCACCAATGTGTTTTTGCGTCTGAGCGTACTGGACAACCTGGCGCTCGCCCTGCAGGCGGTGGACGGCAGCAGCCTGCGTTTCTGGAAGGCCGCGCATGCCGAGGCCCAGCGCATGGAGCGCGCCGCCGCGGTGGCGCGCCGCGTCGGCCTGGCCCAACGGCTGGACGCGCTGGCCGGTGCCCTTTCACACGCCGAGCAACGCCAGCTGGAAGTCGGCCTGGCACTGGCCAGCGCACCCAAGCTGCTGTTGCTGGACGAACCGCTGGCCGGCATGGGGCCCGACGAATCGCAGCGCATGGTGGAGCTCTTGCATAGCCTGCGCAGCGAGACCACGCTGCTGCTGGTGGAGCACGACATGGACGCGGTGTTCCAGCTGGCCGATGCGATCTCGGTGTTGGTGTTTGGCAAAGTGATTGCCAGCGGCGCACCGGCGGCCATCCGCGAAGACGCCGAGGTGCGCCGCGCCTACCTGGGCGATGAAGTCTGAAGAAACACCCATGGAAACCCTGCTCGACATCACCGACCTGGACACCGCCTATGGCAGCAGCCAGGTGCTGTTTGGCCTGAACCTGCGCATCCCCGCCGGCGGCGTGGCCACACTGCTGGGTCGCAACGGCATGGGCAAGACCACCACGGTGCGCAGCATCCTGGGCCTGACACCCGCGCGCAGTGGCAGCATCCGCTTTCGGGGCGAACGCATCGACCAGCTCAGCCCCGACCGCATTGCGCGCATGGGCGTGGCCGTGGTGCCCGAGGGGCGGCAGATTTTCCCCAACCTCACGGTGCTGGAAAACCTGAAGGCCTTTGCCGTGCAGCGCAATGCCAGCCCCACGCCGTGGACGCTGGAGCGCATGTACGAGCTCTTCCCGGTGCTGAAGCAGCGCGCCCGCAACATGGGCAACCAGCTCTCGGGCGGCGAGCAGCAGATGCTGGCCATCGGCCGCGCGCTGATGACCAACCCGCACCTGCTGATCCTGGACGAGGCCACCGAGGGCCTGGCGCCGCTGATCCGCGAGGACATCTGGGCCTGCCTGGCCACACTGCGTGCCCAGGGTCAGAGCATTCTGGTGATCGACAAATACGTGCAGCGTCTGCTGCCGCTGGCCCAGCAGCACACCCTCATTGAACGTGGCCGTGTGGTCTGGAACGGCGACTCCGCCGCGCTGGCAGCGCAGCCCGACCTCTGGCACCAATACGTTGGCATCTAACTGCAGGAACCCGACATGCCCAAGCTCTACCGCGACTTCGACACCCAAGCGCAAATCGACGCGCAGTACAACCCCTCCATTGGCCTTGCCGACCAAGCTGCGCCCGGCCGACACTTTGTGGCGCAGGCCACCAAGGCACGCAGCACGCTGAGGAACCATCTGGGCATTCCGTTTGGCCCCACGGTCCACGAGACGCTGGACATCTTTCCAGCCGATGCACCGAACGCGCCGGTGTTTGTGTTCATTCATGGCGGCTACTGGCGTGCCCTGTCCTCCAAAGAGTTCAGCGGCGTGGCCCTGGGCCTGCAGCCGCTGGGCATCACCACCGTGGTGGTGAACTACGCGCTGTGCCCCTTTGTCACCATTGCCGAAATCACCCGCCAGTGCCGCGCCGCCGTGGCCTGGACGCTGCACAACATCGCGCAGTACGGGGGCGACCCCACGCGTGTGGGGGTGGGCGGCCACTCGGCCGGCGGCCACCTGAGCGCCATGTGCCTGGAAACTGCCTGGGACACTGACTACGGCCTGCCGCGCGACCCGCTCAAGGCCGCAGTGCTCATCAGCGGCCTGCACGACCTGGAGCCATTGCGCTACAGCTACCTGCAACCCATGATCCAGCTCGATGAGCAAACCGTGCGCCGCTACTCCCCCGCCGCCAATGTGCGCGCCTGCCCCACGCCCACCTGGGTGACCTGGGGCGGGGCCGAGAGCAGCGAGTTTGCCCGCCAGTCGGCTCTGTACCACGCGGCCGCGCAGGCGCTGGGCAACCCGACCGAGCTGCGCGACGTGCCGGGGGCGGACCACTTCACCATCGTGCATGAGCTGGAGCGCAGCGACAGCCCGATGGCGCAGTGGTTGGCCACCCAGTTGCGCAGCTGACCCTGGTTTTTTGCGCTGCTCGGGTGTTTGGCTGTACCTTTTTTGACACCCACTCCCCCAGCCCCTCGCCCCGTCGGCGAGGGGAGCTTTCAACAGCCAGATTTTGTTGTTGCGTACCGACTACGTGGCCTCTGGCGTGAGGTGACCACTGTTGGTTCGTTCCACGGCCCGCGCTTGCGGTTGTGGATACCTCGGAGATGTCGGTTTGCCAACGCTGGCGGCTGCGCCCGCCAGTGGCTCAGCGCCTGTACTTATGCGTTCACCACAACTGTAGGTGCTGGCCGTAGTGTGCCCACCCGTTGGCACCCTTTCCCTTGTTGTGCCCTGGCCGGACTGAAGTAACCAAATCGGCTGTTAAAAGCTCCCCTCGCCGACGGGGCGAGGGGCTGGGGGAGTGGGTGTAAAAAAAAGCGGTGCAACCCCACAAAATCCACCCCAAAAGAAGACAAAAACTACCGCGCCCGCCTCCGCTCAGGCCGATCATCGTGCGCCTGCAACCACGCCACCCAGTCGTCCACCGCCAGCGGCCGGCTGAAGCAGTAGCCCTGCAGTTCGTCGCACCCCAACGCAGTGAGTGTCTGGGCCGTGGGCAAGTTCTCCACCCCCTCGGCCACCACCTTCAATCCCAGCGTGTGGCCCAGAGCGATGACGGCGTGCACGATGGCCGCGTCGGCACTGTCGTCCAGCATGCCGTACACGAACGACTGGTCTACCTTGAGCTTGTCGATCTCGAAGCGCTTCAGATACGCCAGGCTGGAGTACCCGGTACCAAAGTCGTCGATGGCGATCTGCACCCCCAGCGCCTTGAGCGCGCTGACCTGCGCCTGCGCGGCCACCGGGTTGTCCATCAGGGTGGACTCCGTGAGTTCCAGCTCCAGCAGGTGTGGCTCCATGCGGGAGGCTGCCAGCACCTCGCGCAATTGCTCCACCAGCTCTGGGTCGGCCAGTTGCGCCACCGACAGGTTCACCGACAGTTCCATGCCCCTGCACAGGCCCTGCGCCTGCAGCGCCACCCACTGCGCACAAGCCTCACGCAGCACCCACAGGCCGATCGGTTTGATCAGGCCGGTTTCTTCGGCCAGGTGGATGAAGTGGCTGGGCGCCACTTGCCCCAAGAGCGGGTTGTGCCAGCGCAGCAAGGCTTCTGCGCCCTGCACACGGCGCGTGCGTGCGTTCAGGCGGGGCTGGAAGTGCAGGCTGAACTCGTCGTTCTCCAAGGCCTGGCGTAGCTGGCCTTCCATGGCCTGGCGCGCCTGCACACGCTGGTCGGTCTCGGGCGAGAAGAAGCGTGCGGTGTCTCGACCGGCGGCCTTGGCTTCGTACATCGCGGCGTCGGCGCGGCGCATCAGCTCGTCTTGCGCCGTAGCGTCTTCGGGGTACAGGGCCACGCCCACGCTGCAGGACACGGTGAGGTTGTTGCCTTCCACCATGGTGCTTTGGCGCAGCGAGGGGATCAGGCGCTGGTTCACCATGGTGGCCAGCTCCTCGCGGCTGGCCACATGGCGCAGGATGACCACAAACTCGTCGCCGCCCAGGCGGCTCACGGTGTCGTCCCCGCGCACCGCCGCTGTCAGGCGCCGCGCCACGGTGCGCAGCAGGCCGTCGCCAATGTGGTGGCCCAGGGTGTCGTTGATGAACTTGAAGCGGTCCAGGTCGATGAACAGCACCGCCACTTGCTCCCCCGTGTGCTGGGCCTGCGCCAGGGCCTCCGCCAGGCGCTGCTGGCACAGCGAGCGATTCGGCAGCTCGGTCAACACATCGTGCTGGGCCAAAAAGCGGATGCGTTCCTCCTTGGCCTTGCGGTCGGTAATGTCGATGGAAATGCCGATGTAATTGACCACCTCACCGCTGGTGGCGCTTTTGTGCACCGCCGACACCATGAGCCAGGCCGGGTAGCTGCCGCCCGATTGCTTGCGGATGCGCACCTCGCCCTGCCAAGCGTCCTTGTCCTCCAGGTCGGACCACAGCATGTCCTGCGGGCTGTCCATCACATGGCCCAGATCGTGGCCAATCACCTCGTAAAAGTCGTAGGCGGTACTGCGGCAGAAGGCGCGATTCACGCTGATGATCTTGCGCGACTCGTCCATGATGATGATGCTCTCGCTGGACGCCTCGAACACCTTGGCCCAGAGTTCCAGGCGCTGCTCCATGACCTTGAGCTTGTTGATCGGGGTAAAGGCCGTGAGCACCGCGTCCTGCCCTTGGTACTTGAGGCGGCGCGCCGACAGCACAGCCCAGGATGGTGCAGCCCCACCCAGCCAGCGCACCTCGAATTCGTCCACCGCATCAAAGTCGGCCAGGCGCTGGAAGAAGCGGCTGCGCACCCCCGACTCCAGCCCGGTGCGCCAGGGGTCGGCATGGCGCTCGCCCAGCCAGGGCAGGGCCGGCGCATTGGCGTGCAGCACCTCGTGGTCGGGCACCGAAGTCACCACCATGGGTATCGGGAAGGCCTCCACCAGCTCGCGCTGCGCCTCGGCCGCACGGGCGCTGGCCGCCAACTCCTGCTGGGCCAGGCGGTCATGGTCCAACTGAGCCAGCATGCCGTTGAAGGCGGTGAACAGCTGGCCAATTTCGTCGCGGCTGTGCCAGTTGGCGCGACGCGTGTAGTCGGCGGTGTGGCGCACATCGTCAGCCACGCGTGCCAGGGCTTGCAGCGGCCGCGCGATCTGGCTGGCTACCAGATAGACCAGACTCAAGATGCAGCCCAACAACAGCAATGCGGTACCCAAGTGCAGCCACATGCGCTGGAACAGGCCATCGACACGGGCGTTGAGCAACTGCTGCATCTGCTCCAGCCCCACACGCCAGGCGTCGTCCAGCCCAGCCAATGCGGCCTGGTAGGCCTGCTCCAGGGCTTCCTCCTCCTGGGCGCTTAATCCATCCAGAGATGCCGTTTGCACCGTCCGCGAAAACGCATGGGCCCGCTGCTGCAGCGCAGTGCGGGTGGCGCCCAGCCCGGTTTGCAGCTGCGGTGTGCCAGCTAACCAAGCCTGTTCGTAGTCGGATTCCATGCCCTGCAACACCGCGTCCAGCCGGCCCACCAGCGTGAGCAGCTGGGCACTGGGGTTTTGCCCCTGCGACGTCTGGCCCCGGTGCTGCATGAAGTCGCGGGTGTCATAGAGCACCTGTAACAGCTCGGGAAAGCGCAACACCGTGAGCGACATCACGTAGTAGCTGTCCAGGTCGGGGTCCAGAATCAGATTGGACTGGTTACCCACAATGGTGAGCAAATCACGCCCCTGTGACAACAAGGCGGTCTTGTTGGCCTTGCTGGAGGGGGTTTGCAGCAAGGAGTGCAAGCGCTGTGACGCCTCGGCGGTGTGCAGCTCCGCATCGTGGGCGTCACGGATGGCGTCCAACGCCTTGAGGTCATCCACAAAAGCGGTTGGCACCACGGTTGCCACCGGGGCGGGCGGCGGCACACGAAAGACACCCAAGAGGTTGCGGCGCACCACCTCCGCGTAGTGGGCCCCCACAATCTCCTTGCGCGCAAAGTCAATGGCCAAGTATTTTTCGTGGATCAGAATGCCGGACACATAAATCACGGCTGTGAGGTCCAGCAGGTAGATGAGGGTGAGCTTGCGCCCCACACTCAGGCGCCCCAACCACAGCGGAATTTTTGAGAGCATCGCGTGTCCTTCCCAACGAAGGAACACGCCAAGCAATAAGCGCACCAACTTGGCGCAGACCGCCTATTTACATATTGCGCCGGTACTGCCCGCCCACCTCAAACAGCGCGCTGGTGATCTGGCCCAGGGAGCACACCCTCACCGCATCCATCAGCACGTTGAAGACGTTCTGGTTGTCGATCACCGCCTGCTGCAGCTTCTTGAGCATGGCCGGGGCGGCGTCGGCATGGCGGGTGTGGAAGTCGGCCAGGCGCGTGAGCTGGTTTTGCTTTTCCTCATCCGTGCTGCGCGCCAGCTCCAGCTTCTCCAGTACCTGGTCGCCATGCGGGTTGCGGAAGGTGTTGACGCCAATGATGGGCAGCTCGCCAGTGTGCTTGAGCATCTCGTAGTGCATGGACTCGTCCTGAATCTTGCCGCGCTGGTAGCCGGTCTCCATGGCACCCAGCACGCCGCCGCGCTCGGCAATACTTTCAAACTCTTTGAGTACCGCCTCCTCCACCAGCTCGGTCAGCTCTTCGATGATGAAGGCGCCCTGGCTCGGGTTCTCGTTTTTGGCCAGGCCCCACTCGCGGTTGATGATGAGCTGGATGGCCATGGCGCGGCGCACGCTGTCTTCAGTGGGCGTGGTGATGGCCTCGTCGAACGCGTTGGTGTGCAGGCTGTTGCAGTTGTCGTAGATCGCAATCAAGGCCTGCAGCGTGGTGCGGATGTCGTTGAACTGGATCTCCTGCGCATGCAGGCTGCGGCCACTGGTCTGGATGTGGTACTTGAGCTTCTGGCTGCGCTCATTAGCGCCGTATTTCTCTTTCATCGCCACGGCCCAGATGCGGCGCGCCACGCGGCCCATCACGGTGTACTCGGGGTCCATGCCGTTGCTGAAGAAGAAGGACAGATTGGGCGCAAAGTCGTCGATGTGCATGCCGCGCGCCAAGTACGCCTCCACAAACGTGAAGCCGTTGGAGAGCGTGAACGCCAGCTGGCTGATCGGGTTGGCGCCGGCCTCGGCAATGTGGTAGCCGCTGATGGACACGCTGTAGAAGTTGCGCACATCGTGGTGCACAAAGTACTCGGCAATGTCGCCCATCACCTTCAATGAAAACTCGGTGCTGAAGATGCAGGTGTTCTGGCCCTGGTCCTCTTTCAGGATGTCGGCTTGCACCGTGCCGCGCACATTGGCCAGCACCCATTCGCGGATCTTGGCGACCTCGGTGTCGGTGGGTTCGCGGCCGTTGTCGGCCTGGAACTTCTCGATGTTCTGGTCGAAGGCCGTGTTCATGAACATGGCCAGTATGGATGGCGCCGGGCCGTTGATGGTCATGGACACGCTGGTGGACGGGCTGCACAAATCGAACCCGCCGTACAGCACCTTCATGTCGTCCAGCGTGGCGATGCTCACACCGCTGTTGCCCACCTTGCCATAGATATCAGGCCGCGGATCCGGGTCGTTGCCGTAGAGCGTGACCGAGTCAAACGCCGTGGAGAGGCGCTTGGCCGCCATGCCACTGGAGAGCAGCTTGAAACGCGTGTTGGTGCGGAAGGCATCCCCTTCGCCCGCGAACATACGCGTGGGGTCTTCGCCCTCGCGCTTGAAGGCAAAGGTACCCGCCGTGTAGGGGTAGCTGCCGGGCACGTTGTCCAGCATCAGCCACTGCAATACCTCTCCCTGGTCCTCGTACTGCGGCAGGGCCACCTTGCGGATGGTGGTGCCGGAGAGGCTCTTGGTGGTGAGTGCGGTGCGAATTTCCTTGTCGCGAATCTTGACGACGTATTCGTCGCCCGCATAGGCCTTCTGCATCTCGGGCCACTGGGCCAGCAGCTTGCGTTCTGCCGCCCCCACCAGCGCTTCGCGCTGCGTCGCCAGGTCATGCAAGGCCGCGACCGCACGGTCTTTGTCCGGGTTGGCTTCCTGCAGCATGCGCCCACTTTCGCGCAGCTGTTGGATCTCGCGGGCCAGCTTGGCCTGCGCGCGCGCCCGCTTCTTGTAGCCGCGCACGGTATCGCTGATCTCGGCCAGATAGCGCGTGCGTGCGGCCGGCACCACCGGCGTCTGGTTGCTGCTGTGGCGTACCGCCACCCTGGGCAGCATGCCGTCCTTCAGCGGCACGCCCAGGGCCTGCAGACGCGGCAGCAGCGCCTGGTAGAGCGCAGTCACACCATCGTCGTTGAACCGCGCAGCCATGGTGCCGAACACCGGCATCTGGTCGGCGGGCGTGGTCCAGGCCTCCTTGTTGCGCTGCACCTGCTTGGACACATCGCGCAAGGCATCGCTGGCACCCTTGCGGTCGAACTTGTTGATGGCCACGAACTCCGCAAAGTCCAGCATGTCGATTTTTTCGAGCTGGCTGGCGGCACCAAACTCGGGCGTCATGACATACAGTGGCACATCCACATGCGGCACGATAGCCGCATCGCCCTGGCCAATGCCGGAAGTCTCGACAACGATCAGGTCGAAGCCAGCCACCTTGCACGCGGCAATCACGTCGGGCAGCGCGGCGCTGATCTCGGAACCGAAATCCCGCGTAGCCAAGCTGCGCATAAAGACACGGGAACCTTGCTGCCATGGCGAAATGGCATTCATGCGGATGCGGTCGCCCAAGAGCGCACCACCGCTCTTGCGGCGGCTGGGGTCGATGGAGATCACCGCCACCCGCAGGTTGTCGTTCTGGTCCAGCCGCAGGCGGCGGATCAGCTCGTCAGTCAGGCTGGACTTGCCGGCGCCACCGGTGCCGGTGATGCCCACTACCGCTATCTTTTTAGTAGCTGCTTGCGCACGTACTTCCTGGGCCAGGGCCTGATTGACCTTGGAAGCTTCAATCGCGGTGAGCAACTGGGACAGTGCGCGCCAGCTGGCCTCGGTATGGCCTTGGATGGCGGAGAGGTCGGTGGGTGCCAGCGCGCTGATGTCCTTGTCGCAGCGCATCACCATCTCGCCAATCATCCCCTGCAGACCCATGCGTTGGCCGTCTTCGGGGCTGTAGATACGGGCCACACCATAGGCATGCAGCTCGCGAATTTCGGCCGGCACGATGACACCGCCACCGCCCCCAAACACCTGGATGTGCGCCCCACCCCGTGCCTTGAGCAGGTCCACCATGTACTTGAAATACTCCACATGGCCGCCCTGGTAAGAGCTGATGGCAATGCCCTGCACATCCTCCTGCAGCGCAGCGGTCACCACCTCGTCCACGCTGCGGTTGTGCCCCAGGTGGATGACCTCGGCACCCATGCCTTGCAGGATGCGCCGCATGATGTTGATGGCCGCGTCATGCCCGTCAAACAGGCTGGCCGCGGTGACAAAACGCACCTTGTGCGTGGGGCGGTAGTTGGCCAGGGCCTTGAAATCGGCAGACAGATCGGTCATGGGGCACTCGCAAAAAGAAGCCAGGACTGGCGAATTGACGTTTACGTAAACGTCAACTGTAAACCAGTTCACCCAACCCGGGCTTACGCATTTACCCGGCCCGAATGCGCGTGACTTCGGCCTGATTTTGGTCTAAGTTTGATCTTGTCTGGCTGAAGCACCCCTCATACGATCCCGCCACGCCACCGAGCCAGACGGCGAGCGAACCACACAACAGGAGACAGACTTTGGCACCCTGGGACGATTTGTCTATGGACGAGACCGCTTTGCTGCAGGCCATTTTTTGGTCCGAAGGCAGTTCGCGCTTCGCCCTGTCCGACCGCTTGGAGTTCTCCAAGAGCAAAACCAACACCCTGATTGCGGGCCTGCTGGACGTGGGCCTGCTGGAAGAGAGCGGCCTGCGCGGCTCCACCGGCGGGCGCCGGCCCGAGACCATCAAGCTCAGCGCCGACCTGGGCGTGCTGGTGGGCGTGGACCTGGGCGCCACCAGCCTGGATGTAGCCGTGCTGCGCCCGGACCTGACCGTACTGGCCCGCCACACCGAAACCACCGATGTGCGCACCGGCCCCGGCGTGGTGCTGGCCCGGTTGCGCGTGCTAATGCGCCAGCTGCTCACCCAGTGCGGGATGACCACCAAACAGGTCATCGCCATTGGCATGGGTTTGCCCGGCCCGGTGGACTTTGAAAGCGCCCAGCTGGTGAACCCGCCGCTGATGCCCGAGTGGGACAGCTTCTCCATCCGCGACTACCTGCGCGAGGAATACAGCGCCCCGGTGTTTGTGGACAACGACGTGAACCTGATGGCGCTGGGTGAACTGTGGCGCCTGCAGGGCGGGTTGCAAAACTTCCTGGTCATCAAGGTCGGCACCGGCATTGGCTGCGGCATCGTCTGCCATGGCGAGGTGTACCGCGGCGCAAATGGCTCGGCGGGCGATGTGGGCCACATCTGCGTGGATGTGGACGGCCCGCGCTGCCACTGCGGCAAGCTGGGCTGTGTGGAAGTGATGGCCGCGGCCCCCGCCATCGTGCGCTCGGCCACCGAGGCCGCTACCTCGGGCGAAAGCCCCTTGCTAGCGGCCTTGCTGGAAGCCAACGGCGTGATCACGCCCGAACTCGTGGGCCAGGCTAGCCGCAATGGCGACGCCGCGGCCAACCGCATCATCCAGGAATCGGGCAACCGCATCGGGCAGATGCTGGCCTCGGTGGTGAATTTTTTCAACCCCTCGCACGTGTTCATTGGCGGCGGGCTCACACGCACGGGGCCGCAGCTACTGGCCTCGGTGCGGCAAAGCGTGTACCAGCGCTCGCTGGCCCTGTCCACACGGCACCTGGAGATCCAGTACACGCCCCTGGCCGAACGCGCCGGTGTGGTGGGTGCTGGTGTGCTGGCCATGCAAGAAACCTTGAAACACCGAAAGGCCAACGCATGAGCCAGGGCGAAAGACTTTCTATGGATATCGAATTTCGCGGGACCACCAAGTCCTTTGGCCCGGTGCAGGTGTTGCACGGCGTGGACTTTTCCCTGCCCACGGGCCAGGTGCTGGGTTTGTTGGGCGAAAACGGCGCGGGCAAGTCCACGCTGATGAAGATACTGGCCGGCTTTGAGCACGCTACGGGCGGCAGCTTGCTGGTCAACGGCGTGGTGCAGCACTTCACCAGTTCCCGCGACGCGGAAGCCCAGGGCATTGTGCTGATCCACCAGGAATTCAGCCTGGCCGAGGACCTGACGATTGCGCAAAACCTGTTCCTGGGCCACGAAAAGAAACGCGGTTGGGGTGGCCTGCTGCTGGACGAAGAGACCATGCGCACCGAGGCGCAGGCGGCCATCGCCCAGGTGGGGCTGAGCGCCGATGTGAACACACGGGTGAAAGACCTGATCGTGGCCGAAAAACAGCTGGTGGAAATTGCGCGTGCACTGTTGCGCAAGGCGCGTGTGCTCATCATGGACGAGCCCACCGCCACCCTCACGCCCACCGAAACCGAACGCCTGTTTGGCCTGATGCGCCAGCTCAAAAGCGAGGGCGTGACCCTGGTCTATATCTCGCACAAGCTGGACGAGGTGGAGCGCATGACCGACCAGGTGGTGGTGATGCGCGATGGCCGCTGCGTGGCCCAACAACCCACGGCCAGCCTCTCGCGCCAGCAAATGGCCAACCTGATGGTGGGCCGCGAACTGGCCGACCTCTACCCGCCCAAAGCCGCACGGCCGACAAGCGCCACTCCGGCGCTGCGCGTGCAGGGCCTGAGCGTGCCGGGCTGGGCGCAGGACGTGAGCTTTGAGGTGCGCCCCGGCGAGATTCTGGGCTTTGCGGGCCTGGTGGGCGCGGGCCGCACCGAGCTGTTCGAGGGCATCATGGGCCTGCGCGCCCGCAACGCGGGCACGGTGGAGCTGCAAGGCAAGGTGCAAACCATCCGCAACCCGCGCGACGCCGTGCGCCTGGGCCTCACCTACCTGAGCGAAGACCGCAAGGGCAAGGGCCTGCATGTGCACTTTGGTCTGCGCGAAAACCTGACGCTGATGGCACTGGAGCGCTACGCCACGCCCTGGCTGCAACCCGCACTGGAAGACCAGGCCCTGGCCCACGCGGTGGACGAATTTGGCATCCGCACCGGCAGCCTGCACATCAAGGCGTCCAGCCTGTCGGGCGGCAACCAGCAAAAGGTGGCGCTGGCCAAGGTGCTGCACCCCGGCCCCAAGGTCGTGGTGCTGGACGAACCCACGCGCGGCGTGGACGTGGGCGCCAAGCGCGACATCTATTTACTCATCCAGAAGCTGGCCAGCCAGGGCCTGGCCGTCGTCATTATTTCCAGCGAACTCATGGAGCTCATTGGCCTGTGCCACCGCGTGGCGGTGATGCGTGCGGGCCGCTTGCAGACCGTTCTGGAATCCCAACAACTCACCGAAGAGGAGCTCATCGCCCATGCCACAGGAACTCACTAAAGCCGCCGCCCCCGCTGCATCGCAGGCAGGCCAGTGGCTTGCCAAACTGCAGGGCATGGGCCCGGTGATCGGCCTGGTGCTGCTGTGTGTGGTGGGCACCTTGCTCAACAGCAACTTCGCCACGCTGGACAACATCACCAATGTGCTCACGCGCACGGCCTTCATCGGCATCATCGCCGTGGGCATGTGTTTTGTCATCGTGTCCGGCGGCATTGACCTGTCGGTGGGCTCCATGGCCGCGTTGATTGCAGGCAGCGTCATCCTGGCCATGAACTACCTCAGCCCCCACCTCGGTTCGCCCGTGTGGACGGTGGTACTGGGCATGGCACTGGCGCTGGTGCTGGGTGCCGCGTTTGGCCTGGCACACGGCCTCTTGATCACCAAGGGGCGCATCGAGCCCTTCATCGTGACATTGGGCACGCTGGGCATCTTCCGCGCCTACCTCACCTACTTCTCCAACGGCGGCGCCATCACGCTGGACAACGACCTGACCGACATCTACAGCCCGGTCTACTACGGCAGCCTAGCCGGCATCCCCATCCCGGTGTGGGTGTTCCTGGTCGTGGCACTGGTGGGCAGCGTGATCCTCAACCGCACCACCTTTGGCCGTTATGTGCAGGCCATAGGGTCCAACGAACAGGTGGCGCGTTACGCCGCGGTGGATGTGGACCGCGTGAAGCTGCTGACCTATGTGCTGCTGGGCGTGTGTGTGGGCATTGCCACCCTGCTCTATGTGCCGCGCCTGGGGTCGGCCTCGCCCACCACCGGCCTGCTGTGGGAGCTCGAAGCGATTGCCGCTGTCATCGTGGGCGGCACTGCACTCAAGGGGGGCGCGGGCACCATCACCGGCACGGTGGTAGGCGCCGTGCTGCTCTCGGTCATCAGCAACATCCTCAACCTCACCAGCATCATCAGCGTCTACCTCAACGCGGCGGTGCAGGGCTTCGTGATCATCGCGGTCGCTTTCATGCAGCGCTCGAAGAGATGAAAGCCCCCACGCTCCGCCGCTACGCGGGTCGCTGCCCCCCCAAGGGGGCGTTGCCCGCCTTGGGGCGGCCCGGCGGCGGGCATCCCTACGTTTTCCCCCAACCACAGCAAGCGCTGTTTTTTAACCTGCACTCTAGGAGACAACTGAAATGAAAAAAATCACACGCAGACTCGCACTGACCGCCGTGGCCCTGGCCACTTTGGGCGGCGCACCCAGCTTCGCGGCCGAGAAGGTCGTGCTGGGCGTGTCCATTCCCGCAGCAACACACAGCTTCATGGCCGGTGTGGTGTTCTGGGCCAACCAGGCCAAGGCCGAGCTCGAAAAAGCCAACCCCGGCCTGCAAGTGATCGTCAAGACCGCCAGCGGTTCGCCCGAACAGGCCAACCAGCTGCAGGACTTGCTGACCGTCAACAAGATCAACGCCCTGGTGGTGTTGCCGTTTGAATCCGCAGCCCTCACCAAGCCCGTGGCCCAGCTCAAGGGCAAGGGCGTGTACGTGACCGTGGTGGACCGCGGCCTGACCGACACCAGCGCGCAAGACGCCTACGTGGCCCCCAACAACACCACCTTTGGTGAAGTGCCAGCCGCCTACATTGGCAAAGCCCTGGGTGGCAAGGGCAATGTGGTGGTGCTGCGCGGCATCGCGTCCAACGTGGACAACGAACGCAATGACGCCTTCAACGGCGGCCTGAAGGCCTTCCCCGGCATCAAGGTGCTGGACGCCAAGTACGGCAACTGGAACCGCGACGATGCCTTCAAGGTGATGCAGGACTACCTGACCCGCTTCCCGCAGATCGACGCCGTGTGGGCAGCGGACGACGACATGTCGGTCGGCGTGCTCAAGGCCATCGACCAGGCCAAGCGCACCGACATCAAGCTGGTGTTCGGCGGTGCAGGTGCCAAGGGTTCCATCAAGACCCTGATGGACGGCAGCGATGCACGCATCCAGGCCAACGTGTCCTACTCGCCCAAGTTCATCTACGACGCCGTGAAGATGACCGCAGAAGCCCGCCTGAAGGGCGCCAAGCTGCCTGCGACCACCATCATTCCGTCGGTGCTGATCACCAAGGACACCGCGAAGAACTTCTACTTCCCCGACTCTCCGTTCTAAGCCGGCGGTAGATTTATAAGAAAAAGGCCTGTGGCGCCCATTGAATATGCGCAAACAGCTATCAAAACAATAGCATTCAGCCACAGGCCCTCTCTCCCTTTTTCTCTGGAGCGTCTCCATGGCAAGACCTGTCACCTTGTTCACCGGCCAATGGGCCGACCTGCCTCTGGCCGAACTGGCCCCGCTGGCCCAGCGCATGGGTTACGACGGCCTGGAGCTCGCCTGCTGGGGCGACCATTTCAATGTGCAGGAGGCACTGGCCTCCTCCACCTATGTACAAGACAAACGCGAACTGCTGGCGCGCCATGGCCTGCAGTGCCTGGCCATCGGCAACCACCTGGTGGGCCAGGCCGTGTGCGACCGCATTGACGAGCGCCACCAGTCCATCCTGCCGGCCCATGTGTGGGGCGATGGCAACCCCGAAGGCGTACGCCGCCGGGCTGCCGCCGAGCTACAGGACACGGCGCGTGCGGCCAAGAAGTTTGGCGTGAAGACCGTGACCGGCTTCACCGGCTCCTCCATCTGGCATTCCATTTACGCCTTCCCGCCCACCAGCCAGGCCTACTGGGATGCGGGCTTTGCCGACTTCGGTGCGCGTTTCACGCCCATCCTCGATGTGTTCGAGTCCGTCGACGTGAACTTTGCGCTGGAAGTGCACCCTACCGAAATCGCGTTTGACATCGCCACCAGCGAACGTGCGCTGGCCGCAGTCAACCAGCACCGCCGCTTTGGCTTCAACTTCGACCCCAGCCACCTGGCCTACCAGGGGGTGGACTACATCCGCTTCATCCGCACCTTCGGTCCGCGCATCTTCAACGCCCACATGAAAGACGCCTGGTGGGGCAAGGGCGACGGCACCGTGGGCACCTTTGGCGGCCACACCAGCTTTGGCGATGCACGCCGCACCTGGGATTTCCGCAGCGTGGGCCGCGGCATGATCGATTTCGAATCCATCATCGTTGCGCTCAATGACATCGGCTACGCCGGCCCACTGAGCGTGGAGTGGGAAGACAGCCGCATGGACCGCGTGCATGGCGCCACCGAGAGTGCGGCCTTCTGCAAGCGCCTGGATTTCAAACCGGCGGCCGGCGCGTTTGACGCCGTATTCGCCAAGGACCAACAAGCCCCATGACCCTTGCCTACACCCCACGCCGCCTGCGCTACGCCATGGTGGGCGGTGGCCGCGACGCCTTCATCGGCGCCGTACACCGCAAAGCCGCCGCGCTGGACGGCCAGATCGAACTGGTGGCCGGTGCCCTCTCCAGCAGCCCGGACAAGGCGCGGGCCTCGGGCCGCGACCTGTTCCTGGCCGAGGACCGCAACCACGGAAGCTGGCAGGCATTGCTGGCCGACGAACTGAAGCGTCCGCCCGAAGAGCGCATCGACTTCGTCTCCATCGTCACCCCCAACCATGTGCACTACCCCGTGGCCCAGGCCTTTGTGGAAGCCGGCTTTCACGTGGTCTGCGACAAGCCCCTGGTGCACACCGGCGCACAGGCGCGTGAGCTGGTGGCCGCTGTCAAGAAACAGGGCACGGTGTTTGGCGTGACCTACAACTACACCGGCTACCCGCTGGTGCGCCAGATGCGCCACATGGTGCAAAGCGGCGCCATCGGCACGGTGCGCAAGGTGGTGGTGGAGTACCACCAGGGCTGGCTGGCCACCGCCGTGGAGGACAGTGGCAGCAAGCAAGCCGCCTGGCGCGTGGACCCGGCGCTGAGCGGCGCCGCGGGCGCCATGGGCGACATCGGTTCGCATGCCGAAAACCTGCTGAGCACCGTGACCGGGCTGGAGATTGAGTCGCTCTGCGCCGACCTCAGCGCCATGGGCGCAGGCCGCACGCTGGACGATGACGGCAATATGCTGCTGCGCCTGCAAGGCGGCGCTCGGGGTGTGCTGATCGCCTCGCAAATTTGCACCGGCAGCGAGAACGACCTGCGCCTGCGCGTGAGCGGCACCACCGGCAGCCTGCTCTGGTGCCAGGAGAACCCCAACCAGCTGCTGCACATGCCGCTGGAAGGCGCACCACGCACGCTCACGCGCGCATCCGCCGGGCTATGCGAATCCGCCCAACGCGCCTCGCGCCTGCCCGCAGGCCACCCGGAAGGATTTATCGAAGCCTTTGCCAACGTCTACCTCGGCGTGGCCGCCGATATCCGGGCCCGCCTGCAGGGTGTGGCCATGGACCCATTGGCGGCGGACTACCCGCGTGTGGAGGATGGGGCGCGGGGTGTGCACTTCATCGAGAAGGTGCTGGAGTCCTCGCGCGGCACCGCCAAGTGGACACGCCTGGGCGACGCTTGCAGCGCTTGACCTGTGGCAAGGCCCGGGGCCGGCTAAATCCAGTACAGTGGCAAGGCGTGTGTTACGCCTTGTTACCTGTTCCAGACCTGCCCCGCCATGCAACCCATCCAGCTCTTCGACCCGGCGTCCAGCACCTACACCTACATCCTGTTTGACCAGGCCAGCCGCGATGCACTGATCGTGGATCCGGTGGACGAACAGCTGGAGCGCGACCTGGCCACGCTGCGCCAGTACGGCCTGAAGCTGCAATGGGCGGTGGAAACCCACGCCCACGCCGACCACATCACCAGCGCTGCGCTGCTGGCCGAACACACCGGCGCCAAGACCGCCGCACCGGCCGGTTGCGGCATTGGCACTGCGGCCGTCCAATTGAACGATGGCGACACGCTGGCATTTGGCACCGAGTCCATCCGCGCATTGCACACACCGGGCCACACCAGCGGCAGCATGAGCTTCACCTGGCGCGACCATGTGTTCACGGGCGACACTCTGCTCATCGGCGGCTGCGGCCGCACCGACTTCCAGTCCGGCAGTGCCGAGGACCTGTACCGCAGCCTGACCAGCGTGCTGTTTGCCCTGCCCGATGCCACCACGGTCTGGCCCGGCCATGACTACCAGGGCCGTACGCGCACCACCATTGGCACCGAGAAGGCCAGCAATGCCCGCGTGGCGGGCAAGAGCCTGGCGGAATTCACCGCCATCATGGAAGGCCTGAACCTGCCACGCCCGCGCCGCATCGACGAGGCCGTGCCCGCCAACCTGAGCTCGGGCGTGCGCCACGACGCCGGCAGTGCGGGTGCCACCGCGGCCCAGGCCGCCGCAGGCTATGCGGGCGATGTGAGTGCCGAACTGGCCTTTGCCTGGTGGCAGGCCGGTGAGGCCGTGCTGGTGGATGTGCGCAGCGATGCCGAGCGCGAATGGGTGGGCTTTGTGCCCGGCGCCGTGGCCCTGGCCTGGAAGCAGTGGCCCGGCATGGCGATGAACCCGCAGTTTGATGCCGGCCTGCAGGCCGCTGTGCCTGCCGGCAAGAAAGTAGTGCTGCTGTGCCGCAGCGGCGTGCGCTCCATTGCCGCGGCCAAACGTGCCACCGAGCTGGGCCTGCAGGCCTACAACATCCTCGAAGGTTTTGAGGGTGACCCCGACGCCAACGCCCAGCGCGGCCACCGCGGCGGCTGGCGCCTGCGTGGCCTGCCGTGGCGGCAAGGCTAATGCCCGCACAATAACGCCCAGAGACAACTCGACAAAAACAAGACCATGACATTTCTTGCGCTGGACATCGGCAACACCCGCCTCAAATGGGCCCAGTACGCCAGCCCGCAACCCGGTGCCGCCCTGCTGGCCCAAGGCGCCGAGTTCCTGGAGAACATCGACAAGCTGGGCGATGGCGCGTGGCGCGGCCTGCGCGCGCCGCGCCATGTGCTGGGCTGTGTGGTGGCCGGCGACGCGGTCAAACGCCGTGTGCAGGAGCAGATGGATGCCTGGGACGTGGTGCCACAGTGGGTGGTGGCCAGCGAAGGCGAAGCCGGCCTGCGCAACGGCTACGACCACCCCACGCGGCTGGGCGCGGACCGTTGGGTGGCCATGATTGGTGCCTACCACCGCATGCGGGCCCAAGGCACATCACGCCCCATGGTGGTGGTGATGGTGGGCACCGCGGTGACCGTGGAAGCGATCGACGCCGAAGGCAAATTTCTGGGCGGGCTCATCCTGCCGGGCCACGGCATCATGTTGCGCGCGCTCGAATCCGGTACAGCGGGCCTGCACGTGCCCACAGGGGAGGTGCGCGAATTCCCCACCAACACCAGCGACGCCCTGACGAGCGGCGGCACCTACGCCATTGCGGGTGCGGTGGAGCGCATGGTGCAACACGTGCGCGCCCACTGCGGCGCCGAACCCAAGTGCGTGATGACCGGCGGTGCGGGCTGGAAGATGGCACCCAGCATGACCCGTCCGTTTGAACTGGTGGACAACCTGATTTTTGATGGCCTGCTGCACATGGCACAGGGGCGCTATGCCCCCGCCATGCAGGCCTGAAGCCGTGCGGGCCTAGAGGTCCAGCAGCTGCGAGAAATCGGTGTGGGTGGAGCTGGGGCTGTTGTCGGCAGACAGCACCGCACTGCCCTCAAATGCATGTTCCAACACGCGCACCTCAGGTTCACCAGGCGAAGCGCCCGCCAACACCGCACGGTCCACCATGCGCATCAACAAGGCGCGCGCCGCCTCGGGCGACTCTCCCTGCAAATCCACGGTAGCGACCAGCGTTAAACGAACCGTCGCCAAGTCGGGGGCGCGCTGCGGTGCCCGTGATACCAAACCGCTGTCTTGCAGCACCGTGCCATCGCGGGCCACAAACAACACCCGTGAGGAGCCTCGCGGCGACAACACATGGGACTGGCCGTCTGCATTCACAACCAGCATGGTGCCGTTGGCGAAGTCCCGTGCCCAGGCAGTTTTCCCACCCAGAAAACCGCGGATGCTGAAACCATATTCGCGCGGAGACATGAAATGCCGCCCGCTGATGTCCAGCGAGGGATCATCGATTTCCAGGTCGTCGTGGACAAAGGTGTAGCGGGTTACACCGGCTTGTAGCTGCCTCGGGGTCGCACGGGGCAGACCGGGGGGATGCTCTCGGGGACTGAGTTCACTCCAATTGGTCACACCTACCTCCCGTTACATTTTCTGGCGATCATACTGAGTTCAAGGCTGCGTTGCGAGCCATTGTTCGGCCAGGCGCACCCAGTAGGTGGCGCCCAGGGGCAGCAGGGCGTCATTGAAATCGTAGCTCGGGTTGTGCAGCATGCAAGGCCCCCCACCATGGCCCATCTCGCGGTGGGTGCCGTCGCCATTGGCAATAAAGCTGTAGCAACCCGGCTTGGCCTGCAACATGTAGGCGAAGTCTTCCGCCCCCATGGTGGGCTCCTGCGCCAGCACGTTCTCTTCGCCCACGATGCCAGCCATCACCTTGCGTGCAAACTCGGCCTCTTTGGCGCTGTTGATGGTGGGTGGATAGTTGCGCACAAACTCAAAATCGCAGGTGGTGCCAAAGGCCGCACTGGTGTGCTGGGCCAGGTCACGCATGCGCTGCTCGATCATGTCCAGCACCGCAATGGTGAAGGTGCGCACCGTGCCCTGGATCTCGCACTGGTCGGGGATCACATTGGTGGCCTCACCGGTATGGATCATGGTGACCGAAATGACACCTGCATCGATGGGTTTTTTGTTGCGGCTGATGATGGTCTGGAAACCCTGCACCATCTGGCAAGCCACCACCACCGGGTCGATGGCGTTGTGCGGCATGGCGGCGTGACCACCTTTGCCCCGAATCACAATCTTGAACTCGTTGCTGGACGCCATCACCGGCCCCGCACTGGCGGCAAACGTGCCGGCACGCATGCCGGGCCAGTTGTGCATGCCAAACACGGCCTCCACCGGAAACTGCTCAAACAGTCCGTCCTTGATCATCTCGCGCGCACCGCCGCCGCCCTCCTCAGCCGGCTGGAACACCAGGTACACGGTGCCATCGAAGTGGCGGTGTTGGGCCAGGTACTGGGCGGCGCCCAGCAGCATGGCGGTGTGGCCGTCGTGGCCGCAGGCGTGCATCTTGCCGGGGTGCTGGCTGGTGTGGGCAAAGGTGTTGAACTCCTGCATGGGCAGCGCGTCCATGTCGGCGCGCAGCGCCAGCGCGCGGCTGGAGGTCCCCGCTTTCACAATGCCCACCACGCCCGTGGTGCCCAGGCCGCGGTGGATGGGAATACCCCACTCGGTCAGCTTGGCGGCCACCAGGTCGGCAGTGCGCACCTCTTCAAAACACAGTTCGGGGTGGGCGTGCAAATCGCGGCGCAAGGCAGCAATTTGCGGGGTATTGGCGACAATGGGATCCAGCAGTTTCATGGAAGAACTCCAGCAAGGAGAAGGATTGTGCACCGCTCTGATGACGCCCGCAGGCCAGAGTCGCTAAAGTAGCGCCATGCATCCAGAGAATTCGCACCCCGCGTCCGAGCACAAAGTCCTCGGCGCCTGCCCCCACGACTGTCCCGACACCTGCTCCATGGTGGTCACGGTCCAGGACGGCGTGGCCATCAAGGTCCAGGGCAACCCGGATCACCCCGCCACCAACGGCGCACTGTGCACCAAGGTGTCGCGCTATACCGAGCGCACCTACCACCCCGAACGCCTGCTACACCCACTCAAGCGCGTGGGCCCCAAAGGGTCCGGTCGGTTCGAGCCGGTGCCCTGGGACGAGGCGCTGGACGACATTGCACAGCGCCTCCAGCACATCGCGGCCCGTGATCCGCAGGCCATTCAGCCCTACAGCTACGCCGGCACCATGGGGCGTGTGCAGGGAGAAGGCATGGCGGCCCGCTTTTTCAACAAGCTGGGCGCCGCCCGGCTGGACCGCACCATCTGCGCCTCCGCCGGAGCCGAAGCGCTAACCCAAACCCTGGGCAACAAAGTCGGCATGCGGGTCGAGTTTTTTGCCGAGTCCCCACTCATCCTGATCTGGGGCAGTAACTCGATTGCCAGCAATGTGCACTTCTGGCGCCATGTGCAAACCGCCAAACGCAATGGCGCACGCATCATCTGCATTGACCCACGCCGCTCCGAAACGGCCGAAAAATGCCACCAGCACATCGCCCTGCTGCCCGGCACGGATGCCGCGCTGGCGCTGGGCCTGATGCACGAGCTCATCACCCACGACTGGCTGGACCACGACTACATTGCCCGCCACACCCTGGGCTGGGAAGGCTTGCGCGAGCGCGCCCTGCAATGGACGCCTGAGCGCACCGCGGAGATCTGCGGCATTACCGCCGAAGAGGTGCGCGCACTGGCCCGCGAGTACGGCGAGACCGCACGCGCGGGAAAACCCGTGGCCATCCGCATGAACTACGGGCTACAACGGGTGCGTGGCGGCGGCAATGCCGTGCGCGCAATTGCCTGCCTGCCCGCGCTGGTGGGCGCCTGGCGCCACCGCGCCGGGGGCGTTCTGCTGTCGAGCTCGGGCCATGTACCCACACAGACCATGGCACTGGAACGGCCCGAACTGCTGGCCGGCCGCACGCCACGCACCATCAACATGAGCACGATTGGCGACGACCTGCTGCGCCCGGCCAGCCCGGAATTCGGCCCAGCCATTGAAGCCCTCATCGTCTACAACAGCAACCCGGTAGCCGTGGCCCCCGAGTCCGCCAAAGTGGTGCAAGGCTTTGCGCGTGAAGATCTGTTCACCGTGGTGCTGGAGCACTTCCAGACCGATACCGCCGACTACGCCGACTACGTGTTGCCCGCGACCACCCAGCTGGAGCACTGGGATGTGCACAGCAGCTACGGCCACACCGACATCCTGCTGAACCGCCCATCCATTTCCCCGCTGGGGGAGGCGCGCACCAACACCCAGTTCTTCCGCGACCTGGCGCAGCGCATGGGCTACACCGAGGATGTGTTTGCAGAGTCTGACGAAAGCCTGTGCCGCACCGCCTTTAGCGACAAGGTGGACTTTGCGCTGTTGCTGAGCCAGGGCTACGCGCCCCTGCCCGTGCCCGACGCGCCGTTCGCCAACGGCGGCTTCCCTACACCCAGTGGCAAATGCGAGTTCTTCAGCGCCCGCCTGGCTGCACGCGGCGAAGACGGCCTGCCCGATCATGTACCCAACTACGAACCCGCCGGGGCGGATGCTCGCTACCCGCTGGCCATGATCTCGCCGCCCGCGCGCAACTTCCTCAACTCCACCTTCGTCAACGTAAAAAGCCTGCGCGACATTGAAGGCGAGCCTTTGGTGGAGCTGCACGAGACGGATGCAGTGGCGCGCGGCATCGCGAATGGGGATGAAGTGGTGGTGTTCAACGCCCGCGGCACCCACCGTTGTGTGGCCCATGTATCCGCCCGCGCACGCCCCGGCGTGGTCAACGGCTTGGGCATCTGGTGGCGCAAGCTGGGCCGCGATGGCACCAATGTGAACGAACTGACCAGCCAGCGCCTGACCGATATGGGCCGGGCGCCCACGTTTTACGACTGTGCGGTGGAAGTGAAAAAAGCCTGATCGCGCGGGGCGCTGGGGCTCAACGCCGCTTGCGCCCGAAATTGAGCAGGCGGGTGGCGATGAAGGTTTCCACCATGAAGCAGATCAGTGCGCTCAAAAAGCACACCACCCCGCCCAGGAAACTGAAGATGGAAATACGCAGGCCGGGGAAATCAATCGTTTCGCCCAGGAACAGCACCACGATGGTCACGCCAATCAGAAACGCACAGGACGTGAGCAGCGCAATGCTGCTGTTGGCCAGCAGGCCGCGGGTGCGCAGCTCAGCCAATTCGGCATAACCATCGGCGTCTTCGGCAGGGTGTGTGCCCTGTTTGATGCGCGTCTCCACATTGCGCGCCCGGTCGATGATGCGCGCCAACCGCTGCGCCACCGCCGCAATCATGCCGGACACTGCCGTGAGCAAAAACACCGGCGCCACCGCCAGCTGGATGCCGTGCGACACCGTATCGGGATCCATGGGAAAAACCATCTGCGCACCTCAATAAAAAACGCCATGCGGGCAGAACCCCGCATGGCGTTGCATTGTAGGTCGCGATGCAGCGCCCCCACGCTCCATCACCGCCCCAAGACGGACTAGCGCTGCTGTGCCAGTTGCTGCTCCAGCTGGTGCAACACGCGGTAGCAGTCCAGCACGCGGCCCACGCTGGAGTTGGGCTCGCGGCCCTCCTTGATGGCGGCGAAAAACTCGCGGTCTTGCAGCTCGATGCCGTTCATGCTGACGGCGACCTGGCTCACGTCAATCTTTTCTTCCTTGCCGGTGTACAGGTCGTCGTAACGGGCGAGGTAGGTGGCCGTGTCGCCGATGTAGCGGAAGTAGGTGCCCAAGGGGCCGTCGTTGTTAAAGCTCAAAGACAGGGTACAGATGGCGCCATTGGCGGCGCGCAGCTGGATGCTCATGTCCATGGCGATGCCCAGCACGGGATGGATGGGGCCCTGGATGGCGTTGGCTTGCACGATGGGGCTGTTGGCTTGGTAGGCAAACAGGTCCACGGTGTGGGCGGCGTGGTGCCACAGCAGGTGGTCGGTCCAGCTGCGGGCCTGGCCCAGCGCATTGGTATTGGTACGGCGGAAGAAGTAGGTCTGCACATCCATCTGCTGGATATTGAACTTGCCCGCGGTGATCTGCTGGTTCACATACTGGTGGCTGGGGTTGAAGCGGCGCGTGTGGCCGCACATGGCGACCAGGCCCGTCTTCTTCTGCTCGGCCACCACGGCATCGGCACCGGCCCAGCTGTCGGCCAGGGGGATTTCCACCTGCACGTGTTTCCCGGCCTTCAGGCAGGCCAGGGTTTGCTCGGCGTGCATTTGCGTGGGAGTGCACAGGATCACCGCGTCCAGCTCGGGCAGTGCTAGGCTGTCCGCCAGCTCGGTGGTGACGTGGCCGATGCCGTACTTGCTGGCCACTTCCTTGGTCTTGTCCAAGTCACGGCTGATGAGGGAGATGACCTCCACGCCTTCGATGTTCTTGATACCGTCCAGGTGTTTGATGCCGAAAGCACCTGCGCCAGCGAGGGCGACTTTGATGGTTTTGCTCATATCAGTTGTTTTCCAGAATCAAATGTCCCACCGCCGTGTTGCTGGCAGGCACATGGTAAAAACGGTGCTTGACCCGCACAGAGTGTGCGCGGGCTGCTTCCAAATCTGTAGCATCGTAGGGCACATCGGACATCGCGCCACGGGCGATCAGCCACATCACCAGCTCAATGCCTTCGCTACCGGCCTCGCGCACATAGTCGATGTGCGGCGTGGCGGCGCAGGCGGCCGGGTCGGCAATCATCTGGTCCAGCCAGGCGTTATCCCACGCACGGTTGATCAACCCGGCGCGTGCGCCCTGCAACTGGTGGCTCATGCCGCCCGTGCCCCAAATGTGCACATTCAGGTCTTCGTCGTAACTCTCCACCGCTTTGCGGATGGCCTTGCCGAGGTTAAAGCAGCGCTGGCCGCTGGGCACGGGGTACTGCACCACGTTCACCGCAAACGGAATCACCGGGCAGGGCCAAGCATCTTTTACGGGGTCCTTCTCGCCACACATCAGGCTCAAAGGCACCGTGAGTCCATGGTCCACGTCCATTTTGTTGACGATGGTGAGGTCAAAGTCCTGCTGGATCACCGAATGGGCAATGTGCGAAGCCAGCAGAGGGTGGCCTTGCACCTTGGGCACAGGGCGCGGGCCGAAGCCTTCGTCTGCCGGTGTGTACTCGGCGGCCGTGCCGATGGCGAAGGTAGGGATCAGGTCCAGGCTGAACGCGGTGGCGTGGTCGTTGTAGACCAGAAAAATCACGTCGGGCTTGTTGTCCTTCATCCACTGCTTGGAGAAGTCATAGCCCGCGAACAGGGGCTTCCAATAATCTTCCTGGGTCTTGCCCAAGTCCATGGCGGCACCGATGGCCGGCACGTGGGAGGTAAATACGGAGGCGGTAATTTTGGCCATGGTGTTCAGTCTTTCTTGCCAGCTTGGCCTTGGGGTTGGTGGTGGGCTTGGGCATCGCCGTCCTCACCGAGGTAGCGGTTACCTTCGGCGGAGCGGCCGCCGGCCATCATCATGGCGCGGTACTCCACTTCCGACATGCCCGTCATGCTGCCCGCCATCTGCTGAAAACTCAGTCCATGGGTGGAGCCGATCTTGGCCAGGAAATAGATGTTTCCACCGAGCTGCATGGCGCGGTTGAGGTCCATGTCGATCACCGCCTGGCGCTGCTCTTCAGTCATGGGCCACTCATTCAAGTAGGCACGCTGGTCGGCTTTGAAACGGGCACGGTTGTCGGGCTGCATCAGGCTCATGCAAAACTGGTTGAGCCAGTAGCCCTTGCGGCTTTGTTCGGCATCAAAAATGATGGTGCCGGGAATGTCTTGGTAGGGTTTGTCGAGTGCCATATCAGTCTTTCAGAGTTTCAGGCCAATAGAGGCGATTGGGGTTGTCCACCAGCAGCTTGCGCTGCAACGCGGCGGTGGACGCGATGTGGGGAATGAAGTCCACCAGCAGGCCGTCGTCGGGCATGTGGTCCTTCAGGTTGGGGTGCGGCCAGTCGGTGCCCCACAACACGCGGTCAGGAAACTGCTCGACGATGCGCTTGGCAAACGGGATCACGTCGCGGTAGGCGTTCTGCTCTCCGCCCAGAGCTTTGGGGCCGCTGACCGACAGGCGTTCCGGGCAGCTCACCTTGCTCCACACATTCTGGTGCTCGCGCATGAACTTTTCAAATAGGGCGAACTGTGGGCCGTCCACGGGCAGCGACACATCGGGCCGGCCCATGTGGTCGACCACCACGGTGGTGGGCAGCGCGGTGAAGAAGTCCCACAGCTCGGGCAGGTCTACCGCTTCAAAGTAGATCACCACGTGCCAGCCCCACTTCGCAATGCGCCCGGCAATTTCCATCAACTCGTCCTTGGGCGTGAAGTCCACCAGGCGCTTGACGAAATTGAAGCGCACGCCGCGCACGCCGGCGTCGTGCATGGCCTGAATCTCCTCGTCCGTCACGCTGCGCCTGACCGTGGCCACGCCGCGTGCCTTGCCCTTGCTGTGCAAGAGCGCATCCACCATGGCGCGGTTGTCGGCACCATGGCAGGTAGCCTGCACGATCACGTTTTTCTCGAAGCCCAGATGGTCACGCAGGGCGAACAGCTGCTGCTTGGACGCATCACAGGGCGTGTACTTGCGCTCGGGCGCATAGGGGAACTCGGCCCCCGGGCCGAACACGTGGCAGTGTGCGTCCACCGCACCAGCGGGAAGTTGGAAGGCAGGCTTGGCGGGACCGGTGTACCAGTCCAACCAGCCGGCGGTCTTGGTGAAATCACCTGAAGTTGGTTTGCTCATCACAGCCCCTTAGTCGACGTACTTCAAGCCGAGCGCCGCCAAGGGCTCGCGCATCTTGTACATGTCCAGCCCCAGCACGCCGGCGGCCAGTTTTTCGCGCTTCTCACCTTCAAAGCTCTCGCGCTTTTGGGCGGCTGCCAGTGTGGTGACGGCGCGTGCGGCAGGCACACAGACCACACCATCATCATCGGCGACGATCACGTCTCCGGGCGTGACCAGCATGCCGGCGCAGACGATGGGAATATTCACCGAACCCAGCGTGGCCTTGATCGTGCCCTTGCTGCTGATGGCCTTGCTCCACACGGGGAAGCCCATGCGCTGCAGTTCTTTCACATCGCGTACACCGCCGTCGATGATGAGGGCGCGGGCGCCACGGGCCTGGAAGGAGGTGGCCAGCAGGTCACCAAAAAAACCATCCGTGCATTCCGCCGTGACGGTGGCCACCACGATGTCACCGGGCTGAATCTGCTCGGCCGCCACATGCATCATCCAGTTGTCGCCGGGCTGCAGCAGCACGGTGACTGCGGTGCCGGACACCTGCACACCGCTCTGGATGGGGCGCATATAGGGCTTGAGCAGGCCCACGCGACCCATGGCCTCGTGCACCGTGGCAGAGCCGAGGGCGGCCAGGCCATCGGCGGCAGCGCGGTCTGCGCGCTGGATGTTTTTGTAGACAACGCCTAGTTCGTACATACTCATTTCTCCTCAATGTTGTTGCTGGACCCGCGGCGGATCAGGGGTGAGTGCCTCCACCGCTGCGAACAAGCTGGCTTTCACTCCACCGCTCCAAGCACGCTGGCCGGGATAGTGGTGGCTATGCGTTTTGCGGAGGTAAAGGAGGAGCCCGCAACGCGGGCGGGGGACACGCAGCAAAACGCATGGCCACCACTATCCTCACCACCACATCACGCAGAAAAGTTACTGTCCTTTAGCCTTCAAAGCCGCATCCAAGCGCGGAAACACGCGACGCGCATTCCCCTCATAAATCTCAAACCGGTCTTCATTGCTCAAAATCTTGGACGCTTCGATATAGCGCTTGGTGTCGTCGTAGTAGTTGCCGGTCTGCGGATCAATGCCACGCACCGCGCCAATCATCTCGGACGCAAACAACACGTTCTTGACCGGGATCACCGTATTGAGCAAATCAATGCCGGGCTGGTGGTACACGCAGGTGTCGAAGTAAATGTTGTTGAGCAAATGCTCTTCCAGCAAGGGCTTCTTGAGCTCCTGTGCCAAGCCGCGGAAACGGCCCCAGTGGTAAGGCACTGCGCCGCCGCCATGGGGGATGAGGAACTTGAGTGTGGGGAACTGCTTGAACAGATCACTGGTCAGGCACTGCATGAAGGCGGTGGTGTCGGCGTTCAGGTAGTGGGCGCCGGTGGTGTGAAAGCAGGCGTTGCAGCTGGTGCTGACGTGGATCATCGCGGGGATGTCGTACTCCACCATCTTCTCGTAGATGGGGAACCACTGTTTGTCGCTCAAGGGCGGCGAGGTCCAATGGCCACCGCTGGGGTCGGGGTTCAGGTTGATACCCACGTTGCCGTACTGTTCCACACACTTCACCAGCTCGGGGATGCAGGTCGCCGGGTCCACGCCAGGGCTTTGCGGCAGCATGGCGGCGGGGATGAAGTTGTCGGGGAACAGCTCGCTCACGCGGAAGCACAGCTCGTTGCAGATGGCCGCCCAGGTGGCGCTGGTGTTGAAGTCACCAATGTGGTGGGCCATGAAACTGGCACGCGGGCTGAAGATGGTGAGGTCGGAGCCGCGCTCTTTCATCAGACGCAACTGGTTCTGCTCAATCGTTTCGCGCAGCTCGTCATCGCTGATCTTCAGGTCGGCCACCTTGGGGCCCAGCTCGGGCGTAGCGAGATTGGCAATCTGCGCATTGCGCCAGTTCTCCAGCGCCTTGGGCGCGGTGGTGTAGTGGCCGTGGCAGTCAATGATCAAGGGCTTTTTCACGGATGTCTCTCCTGGGGTCTTTTGGAATAGAGGGGGTCAGGCGGGCTGCATGCCCTGGCGCTGCTTGGCCGCGGCGGCCTGCGGTGCTGCCATAAAAGCCAACAAGGCGCGCACGGCATCGGCTTGCGTGGAATGGCTGCCGATGCCGGCCGAAAACGTGGTGGTGATCTGGATGGCGGCGGGCAACGGCCCCACGATGGTGATGCCCGGCACATGGATGAGCTCGCTGAGCTGCTGAAAGCCCAGCGCCACATCGCCACGCGCTACCAGGACACCCACGGGCACGCCAGGCGGCGCCTGCACGATGCGGCTGTGGATCTCGTCGGCAATGCCCCAGCGCGCAAACAGCTGGGCCAGCGCCACGCCGCTGGGGCCGGTGGAGTAGCTCAGCGTGGGCGCGGCCAGCACGGCGGCTCGCACGGCGGCCTCCGAAGAAATGTCGGGGGCCACTGCACCGGCCGGCACCGCCACGGCCACGCCGGAGTGCACCAGGTCCACCCGGCTGCCACGTTGCAGGTGGCCAGCGGCCAGCAATTTGTCGATGGCATCGGACGCCAGAAACACGGCATCAAACACCTCCCCCGCCTGCACGCGTTTGGCTGCGTCTACACCGCCCACAGACTCCATGGCCACCACCTGACCGGTCTGGGCCGTGAAGCCGGCTGCCAGCTCGGTCAACAGCAAACGCGTGGCCATGGACGAGATGCACTTCAGGGCCACGGATGGGGTGGGGATGGGTGTTGACATGCTCGGTATTCTGGTCGGCGTACTGCCCTTTGATAAGCCAAGGGGGGCACTAGCAGCTATCTCAAATTGGCATAATCGGAGCGCAGCTATTCGCTGATCTGACTTACCGATCTGGAGCCCCGCGATGGACCTCAAGCAACTGGAATACTTTGTCCGCGTGGCCGAAATGGGCAGCTTCACGCGCGCCTCCATCTCGCTGGACGTGGCCCAGCCCGCGCTGAGCCGCCAAATCCGCCTGCTGGAGGTGGAACTGCGGCAGAACCTGCTGACGCGCAATGGCCGTGGCGCTGTGCCTACCGAAGCCGGCAAGCTGCTGCTGGAGCACGGGCGCGGCATTCTGCACCAGGTGCAGCTCACGCGTGAAGAGCTGGGCGCGGCCCGCGGCGCGCTGGCCGGGCGGGTCTCCATCGGCCTGCCGCCTAGCCTGTCCAAGCTCATCACGGTGCCGCTGGTCTTGGCATTTCGCGAGCAGTTGCCGCAGGCGCAGCTGACGCTGACCGAGGGCTTTTCGGTGCAGATGCACGAAGGCCTGCGCCTGGGCAACCTGGACATGGCCGTGCTCTACAACCCCGGCCAAAGTACCGAACTGGAGATGAGCACGCTGGACGAGGACGAGCTGTCGCTGATCTCGCACAACCCGCAATCCAGCGGCAAAGGCAAACGTGCCAAGCCCGCACCCGCTATCAGCCTCAAGGACGTGGCCGATCTGCCGCTGATCCTGCCCAGTCGGCCCAACGCCTTTCGTATCCTGATCGAGGGCGAGATGATGGCCATAGGCCGCCGCCCCGAGGTGATGCTGGAGGTGGACGGGCTCAACGCCATCCTGAACCTGGTGAAGGAAGGCATGGGCCATGCCGTGCTACCCAGCTACACGCTGAGCAACTTCGACAACCCCGACACCTTCACCGTGCAATCCATCCACAGCCCGCGCATCATGAGCCAGCTGATGCTGGTGTGGTCGGCCCGCCGCCCTACCACGCAGACCCAGCGCAAGGCCATGGACGTGGTGAGCCAGGTGGTGCTCAAGGCCATCCACCGCTAGCGCGGGCCCTGCGCTTTTGTGCATAGCTGCTATGGCAGGGGCGAACTTGCCGATCCGGGCGGCGCCCGCCCACACTCCCTGCCAAACCAATAACCGCAGGAGACCGTACCATGTCCAAAAATACTCATAAATTGATAGCTGCTTGCGCAATATCCATGGGGGCTAGCGGCCTCTTTTATGCCCAAACGGCCAGCGCCCAGAGCGCCGCCGGTTACCCCGGCAAAACCATCCGCCTGGTGGTGCCCTTCACGCCGGGCGGCTCCACCGACATCCTGGCGCGTGCCATTGGGCAAAAACTCACCGAGGCCTGGGGCCAGCCAGTGGTAATAGACAACGTGCCCGGCGCCATTGGGGCCGACAAGGTGGCCAAAGCCCCGGCCGACGGCTACACCCTGCTGATGGGTCACATCGGCACGCTGGCGGTGAACCCCTCGCTCTACCCCAACCTGCCCTACGACCCGATCAAGAGTTTTGCCCCCGTGGCCTGGGTGGCGCGTGTGCCCAATGTGCTGGTGGTGCACCCCAGCGTGCCCGCCAAAACCGTGAAAGAACTGGTGGCGCTGGCCAAGGCCAAGCCGGGGCAGATGAACTACGGCTCGGGTGGCAACGGCAGTGCGGCCAACCTGGCCACCGAATACTTCAAACTGCAGACCGGCACCTCGCTGCTGCACATCCCCTACCGCGGCACGGCCCCTGCGGTGACGGACCTGGTGGGCGGGCAAACGCAGCTGCTGTTCACGGGGGCACCGGCGGTACTCAGTCAAATCAAAAACGGGCAGGTGCGGGCGCTGGCGGTCTCCAGCCCCAAACGCATGGACGCCCTGCCCGACCTGCCCACCGTGGCCGAGAGCGGCTACCCCGGCTTTGAGGCCGACCAATGGTATGGCGTAGTGGCCCCGACCGGCACGCCCGCCGATGTGATTGCCAAGCTCAACACCCAGATCAACCAGGCACTGAGCTCTGCAGAACTGAAAAACCGACTGAATGCAGAAGGTGCCATCGCCACGCCCGATACCCCGGCCAACTTTGGCAAGCTGATTGCCGCCGAGATTGCGCGCTGGAAGCCGGTGATCAGCGGCGGGCGGGTGAAGGCGGACTGAGGGAGGCGTGCTGCACACGCCCACCAATAAAAATGGGAGCCTGCGCTCCCATGGAATCTGACACGTGATCGTCTAGACCATCAGATTGATTTGCTGGCCTTGCGACGACGCGCAATGGCACCGACCAACCCGAGACCTGCGAGCATCATGGCGTAGGTTTCGGGTTCTGGCACAGCGCTGGGGATAGGGGGAGGCAAAGACCCGCCATCCACCGACAAACTGGATTTAGCCAAGGTAACCGCCCAGCCAGTGTTGTTGGAATCGATGTCCATCTTGACCTGAAGACCGCCTGCAATGTCATCGAAAAAATTCATGCCCAGATTGAACGTCGAAAACGCCCAGACATCACTATTGCCAGCCAAACTTCCCAACAGCGTCCAAGTGCCGCTATCCAGGGCCCAAATCTTGTCGATTTCACCATCGCTGAAATCGACGTCAAACGCACTGATGTTAAGAGTGGCCGCGCTGAAGCTCCCAGCGATTGCCCCGTGTGTCCAACCCCAATCGCCATCGGAGTTAAAGCGGTAGTAGGGCTCAGAGTACTTATTCGCATCAACATCCACAAAGTACGTATTTGGACCTGCATTGCCATACTGCCGAGTATCCGTTGTGGCCGCCTGCGCGGCAGTCAATGCGACGCCCGCGATCAACCCGAAAACCACATGTGAAATTTTCATTTATATGCCCCTTTGAATAGAAAAGCTTCTGCATTGCAGAAGCTTTGAATTGTCAGAGGCTGCAGGCTTAATTCAATAGTCCATTCGGACTATCCAAGGGTACTGTTGTGGTCCCCAAAATATCGCTATAGGGGATAGTGCTTCAGCCCCCACAACAAGGCATTGAGTGTGAAGAAGGATCCGATGGTGGCGGCCAGCAAGGTGGCCGCACTCACCTCTTCATGCCCATACTTCAGCGCCAGGATGGGGTAGACACCCAGCATGGGCATGGCGGCAAACAGCAGTGCGGCGGTGCGCAGCTGCGGGTCGGCAATCGGCACCACAAAGGTGAACGCGAGGAACACGCACAGCGGGTGCAACACCAGTTTGCCGAAGGTGATCTGCCCCACCAACCGGCGCTTGCCCTTGAGCCGCAAGCCCACCAACGCGCCACCGATGACAAACAGTGCCAAGCCAGTGGTGACTTGTGAGAACAAGGTGATGGTGCGGGCCAGCGGGTCGGGCAGGCTCCAGCCCATGACGGACACCAAGAGCGCCGGCGGAATCACCACCAGCATGGGCGTGCGCACCCAGCCGCGGGCAATGTCGCGCAGCACGGTGCCCCAGGGGCGGTGGCCGCCGGCATCGGCGTTGTCGGCCAACGTCAGCAACACGGGCAGCTTGATGAGGTTTTCAAACAGCATGTTGAGCGCCAGCGCAACCGGCGCAATGCTGCCCAGCACCAGTTGCACCACCGGGTAACCCATGTAGCCGCTGTTGGAGCAGGCGGTGCCCATGGCGAAAAAGGCGCGGTAGCTGCCAGTGCTGCGGTTCACATACCGGGCCCACAGGTAGCTGCACAGCAGCATGACCAATGACCCCAGGCCATAGGCCAACAAGTAGTCGACGTGCATCACGTCGCGCAGCGGGCGTTGGGCGATGGCGTTGAACAGGAGCGCGGGCAACGCAAGGTTGAGCACGAACTTGCCCAGCACGCGCAGGTCCGGTTTACTGAATACGCCGGTACGGGTGCAGAGGTACCCTAGGGCTATGCACAGGTAAATGGGGCCGGTGATGGCCAGAATATCAAGCATCGGAATCTGGAGGGAGAGAAGAGAAAAGAAGCGCTGCAGCGGCGATCTCAGGGCTTGCGTGCTGCCAGTAGCGCGTCTGCATAGGTTTGCCACGTGGCCTGCTTGCCCACATGGGCGAACGCACCGGTGCGGGCCTGGTCAGCCACCGCCTGCTGTTTGTCGGCAATGGCGCTGGCCATGGTCGGGGTGAATCCGGCCTCCTGCACCGTGCGGGCGGACTCGCGCATTTCTTCGGCCCGGCGCTGGCCGTGCTGCACCACGCGGCTGAAGAAATAGGCGCCCTGCTTCTCCCAGTCGATGCTGGGGAAGGTCTCGGCCAGCGTGGGCAGCACGTAATCTTCCACACCGTAGGCGCGCGCCGTGCTGTAGCTCTCGATCACCAGCGCCTCCAGCCCTTTGATCATGACGCTGCGGCACATTTTGATGGCGGAGGCCACGCCGATCTCGGCAGCCACGGCCTTGGCGTCCATGCCCAGAGCGTTCAGGTGCTCGGCCAGCTCTGCCGCCAACGGGCCACCCAAGAGCATGGGCACCCGGATGCCATACGGCGGCACGGAGGTCATCACGCCCGCCTCCACATACCGGCCACCCGCCGCCTCAATGACTAGCGCAGCCTGCTGCTTGGTGCCAGGGGAAGCGGAGTTGAGGTCCAGAAACACCGTACCGGGCCGCAGGTGAGGCGCTGCGGCTTGGGCCACGGCCAGGGTGTTGGAGGCGGTGACGGCGGACAGGATGAAGTCGCTCTGCGTGCACAGCGCCGCCATCGATGGCAGCGCCTGCACACCGGCCGCAGCGGCGGCCTGGGCGGCGGCGCCCGTGGCAGGGTCGGCAAACTTCAGGTCCCACACGGCGCAAGACTGGAATTGACCGTGCAGGCCGGCGCTGAAGATGCGCCCGACCTCGCCATAGCCCACCAGCCCCAGATGTTGCAGCGGCAAGGCCATGGCGCGCTTCCTTAGAGTTTGGGTACGCCGGCCTTGGCGATCACCTCGGCCCAGCGTTTGGTCTCGGTGGCCAGCAGCTCGGCCAGTTTCTCGGGGGTGGAGCCACGGGCCTCTACGTTCAGTTCGTAAAGTTTTTTCTTCACGTCCGGGTGGTTCAGTGCAGCCTGCACTTCCTTGTTCAGGCGGGCAATCACCTCCTTGGGGGTCTTGGCCGGTGCTGCCAATGCATTCCAGGACGACACATCAAAGTCCTTCACGCCACTTTGCATCAGCGTGGGCACATCTGGAATCTGGCTGGCACGGGTGTCGCTCAGCACAGCCAGCGCGCGCACGGCCTTGGCGTTCACCTGGCCCATCATGGGGCCCAGAATTTCGACCGCCACATCGATCTGGCCACCGCGCAGTGCGGTGGTGACGGCCGGTGTGCCGTTGAAGGGCACGATGAGGAAATCCACACCCGCACGGGTCTTGAGCAGTTCGGCCGCCAGGTTTTGGGTGCTGCCGATATTGACCGTTCCCACATTGAGTTTGCCGGGGTTGGCCTTGGCGTAGGCCAGCAGGTCGGCCATGGTTTTGTAAGGCGCGTTGGGCGAGGCCAGCACAGCCAGGTCAAAGTAGCCCATCGTGGAGACCGGGGCGAAGTCCCGCTGTGCATCAAACGGCAGGGATTTGAACAGGCTGGCGCTCACCGCCGTGCCGTTGGACATCAGCAAGAGCGTGTGGCCATCGGGATCGGCCTTGGCCACGGCCTCACCTGCGCCCACACCGCCAGCGCCAGGTTTGTTGTCAATCACCACGGGCTGGCCCAGCGATTCGGACATCTTCTGCGCTACGGTGCGCGCGGTCAGGTCGGCCACACCACCGGCCCCAAAGGGCACAACGATGCGGATGGGTTTGCTGGGAAAGGTGTCGGCCCAGGCAGGCAGTGCGCCCACGGTACCGGCCAGCAGGGCCAGGCCCAAAGACACAGTGCGACGGTTCAGGTTTTTCATACGAAATTGGCCTCCAGCCTTTATAGAATATGCGGCAATAGCTATAAATTCAATAGCAAACAAACTACCGTGCGACACCCAGCAGCTTGTCCAGCAACTCGGGTTGTTCACGCAGACTTTGCGCCGTGCCACTGTGCACCACGGTGCCACGGTCCAGCACGGCCGCCGTATCGCTGATGGCTAGGATGGCCTGCGGGTGCTGCTCCACGATGATGGCGCTGAGACCTTCGTCCCGCGTGATGCGGCGAATCGCCCGCAGCAACTCCTGCACGATGATGGGCGCCAGTCCTTCACAGGGCTCGTCCAGCAGCAGGATGGTGGGGTTGAGCACCAGCGCGCGGCCCACGGCCAGCATCTGTTGCTCGCCGCCCGAGAGTTGGGTACCCAGGTTGGTCTTGCGTTCGGCCAGGCGGGGGAACAGCTCGTACACCCGCTCGGGCGTCCACATGGCGGCCTTGCGTCCGGCGCGTGCCGGGCGCGCCACGGCAGTCAGGTTCTCGTCCACCGTGAGCGACTTGAAGATATTGCGCTCCTGCGGTACCCAGCCAATACCGGCTGCCGCGCGCTCGTGCTGGGGCAGCTTGTGCAAGGCGGCACCACCCAATGCGATGGTGCCGCCGTGCTGGCGCGTGGCGCCGGCCAGGGTGTTCATGAACGTGGTTTTGCCGGTACCGTTGCGGCCCAGCAGCGCCAGGGTTTCACCTTCGTTGATGGACACCGATACGCCATGCAGCACCACGGCTTCGCCGTAACCGGCGGAGAGATTTTCGACTTTGAGCAGCTCAGCCATGTGCAGCTCCTTCCAGTTCACCTTCGGCGTGGCCGAGGTACACCGCCTTGACCTGCGGGTCGTTGGCAATCTGCTCGGGGTCGCCCTCGGTCAGCACCGTGCCATTGACCAGTACCGTCATGCGCTTGGCAAAGCTAAATACCAGATCCATGTCATGTTCAATCAAAAGGATGGACACATCGGCCGGCAGGGCCGCCACCGTTTGCAGCAGTTCTTCGCGCTCGCCGGCGGGCACACCGGCCACCGGTTCGTCCAGCAGCAGCACACGCGGCTCGCAGGCCAGTGCAATGGCGATCTCCAGCAGGCGGCGCTTGCCGTAGGCCAACACACGTGTCTCTTGCGCCATCACCTCGGTCAGGTGGAATTGCTCCAGCAGTTGCTCGCAGCGCTCGATCACACGGCGGTTGGCGCCTAGGGCCTGCCACCACTTGCCACCCAAGCCCGTATGCTGGCTCACCACCATGGCCAGTGTTTCCAGAGGCGTCAAGGTGTCAAACAACTGGTTGATCTGGAAAGTGCGCACCATGCCGCGGCGCACACGCTGGTGTGGCGCCAGATCGGTGATGTCCTGGCCTTCCAGGATGATCTGGCCCGATGTGGGTTGCAGCACGCCGGTCAGCAGGTTGATCAGTGTGGTCTTGCCCGCACCATTGGGGCCAATCAGCGCATGGCGTGCACCCTGGTGCAGGTCCAGCGTCACATTGTTGGTGGCCGTGATACCACCAAACTTCATCACCAGCCCTTGGGCGCTAAGAACGGTTGGTGCGGCTTGCACTGCGTTGTTCGTTGTGGGGCGGCTCATGCGGCACCTCCAGTCTTGTTCTTTTGGGCACTGAACCAGGTCCAGGGCCGGACCAGGCGTTCACGCCCCACCAGCACCAGCACGACGAGGAACAGGCCAATCCAGAAGGTCCAGTACTGCGGGGTGATGTTGGAGATGAAGTCCTGCATGAGCTTGAAGATCAAGGCCCCGGCGACGCCGCCATACAACCAGCCCACACCACCAATCACCAGTACCAGCATCACGTCGGCCGAACGGTGAAACTCAAACACATCCAGCGAGGCAAAGCCCGAGGTCTGCGCCAGCAGCGCACCAGCCGCACCGGCCGCACCGGCCGCCACGGTGTAGGCCACCGCCAGCCGACTGGCCACCGGGATACCGATGGCCATGGCACGGAGGCGGTTGTCGCGGATGGCCTTGAGCGTGGCCCCAAAGGGCGAACCCACAAAACGCCGTGCCAACACGAACACCACCAGCAAGATGCACAGCGAGTACCAGGCGGCCACCTGGCCATACAGGTCAAACTCAAACCGGCCGAGCACGGGGCCCATCATCACGCCCTGCAAGCCATCGGCGCCGCCGGTGAGCCAGTCGAGCTTGTTGGCCAGTTCCATCAGGATCAGGCCCACGCCCAGGGTCACCATGAGGCGGGTCAGGTCAGTACCGCGCTGGATGGTGACACTGCAAATGGCGCCCAGCACCGTGGCGGTGCCAATGCCGACCGCCATGCCCACCAGCGGATCGGGCATCACGTGTTTGGCAAACAGGGCCGCCGAGTAAGCGCCCATGCCAAAGAAGGCTGCGTGGCCCAGCGACACAATGCCGGTGTAGCCCAGGATGATGTCCAGCGAGAGCGCAAACAGCGCCACGATGGCAATCTCGTTGATGATCAAGGCGTGGCTGGACAGGGCCCAGGGTGAGGCCAGGGCCGCAGCCCACAACACCACCTCCCACCAGCGCCAGCGGCGCGAGGCGAGCAGGATATTGGGTTTGGAATCGACGCTCATGCCTTGCCCCCTTTGCGCACAAACAGGCCTTGCGGGCGCCACACCAGAATCACAATCATCAGGCTGTAGACGATAAAAGCGCCCAGCTTGGGGATGTAGTACTTGCCCGCCACGTCGGCAATGCCCAGCAGCAGCGCCGCCAAGAGCGGGCCGGTGATGCTGGAAGTGCCGCCGACGGCGACAACGATCAAAAAGTAAATCATGAACTTGAGGGGGAAAGTGGGGTCCATGCCCAGTACGTCGGCACCCAAAGCACCGCCCAATCCGGCCAGACCGGAGCCGACCGCGAAGGTCGACAGGAACACGGCGTTGACGTTGATGCCCAGACCGGCAGCGACGCGCTGGTCGTCCACCGAGGCACGCAGTCGGCTGCCAAATCGGGTCTTGGTCAGGATGTATTGCAGGGCCACGGTCAGCGCGGCACACACGGCGATGATGAACAGACGGTAGTGGCCCATGCCCAGCATCCAGGCGCCGTCACCGAGCTCGGTGCGGCCCTTGAGCCATTCGGGCAACTGCACGATTTGCTGGGTTGAACCCACAAAGTAGTCCACGCTGGCCACGGCCATGAAGGTCAGGCCAATGGAGAACAGCACCTGGTCTAGATGGGGTTTGTGGTATAGCGGGCGATAGAGCGTGCGCTCCAGCACCCCGCCCAGCAGACCGGCGCCGATGAACGCAGCCGGCAAGCACAGGAGAAAGGGCACCCCCAGGCGCTGCATCAGCAGCACCGTGATGTAGCCCCCCACCATGGCAAAAGCTCCGTGCGCGAGGTTGATGAAGTTCATCAGACCCATGGTCACTGCCAAGCCCACCGCCAGAATGAAGAGCAGCATGCCGTAGGCAATGCCGTCAAAAAGTATGGTCAACATATTTCGCCAATCGCTGGTAAATGCAACTCTGGATCATCATTTTGGGCAACAAAAAAGCGAGGGGCTTGCCATCGCTTTTTTGCCTGCTTGGTGTACCGCCAGAGTCTGCGGTCAAGGTCCGGGTTAGCGGTTCTTGCCGGGATCTTTCACATCCTTGATCACATCGAACTCGATGTTGTAAAGCTGGCCGTCTTTCTTCTCGACCTTGCGCAGATAAATGTTCTGCACGATGTCGCGGGTTTGTGCGTCAATAAAGATGGGACCGCGCGGGCTCTCGAAGATCTGGCCCTTCATGGCCGCCAACAATGCGTCACCGCCACCGGCACCCTTGGTGGCACGCAGGGCTTCGTAGATCACGCGCATGCCGTCATAACCACCGACCGCCATGAAGTTGGGGCGCAGGTTGTTGTTGGCTTTCTTGAAGGACTCGACGAACTTCTTGTTCAGCGCCGAGGGGTGGGCCGCCGAGTAGTGGTGCGAGGTGACCACGCCCAGGGCGCCATCCCCCATGTCGTTCAACTGGTCGTCATCGGTAATGTCGCCAGGGCCAATGAGCTTGATGCCGGCCTTGTCCATGCCGCGTTCCAGGAACTGCTTCATCACCGCGGCACCCGCGCCAGAGGGCACAAACACAAACAGCGCATCGGGCTTGAGGTCACGCACCTTTTGCAGGAAGGGAGCGAAGTCGGGGTTGCGCATGGGCACGCGCAAAGATTCGGTGATGGTGCCGCCGTTGAAGATCAGTCGGTCCTTGAAATACTTCTCGGCATCGATACCGGGGCCGTAGTCGGACACCAGGGTGACGACCTTCTTGATGCCGTTCTTGGGTGCCCAGTCGGCAATCGCTACCGCGGCTTGCGGCAGCGTGAAGCTGGTCCGCACGATATAGGGCGAGGCTTCGGTGATGCTGGAAGTGGCCGCAGCCATCACGACCAACGGTGTCTTGGACTGTGTGGCGATACTGGCAGTGGCCAGGGCCGAGGGCGTGATGCCCATACCGGCTAGTACGTTGACCTTGTCGTTGACGACCAGCTCTTGCGCCATGCGTTTGGTCACATCGGGAATGCTGGTGTCATCCTTGATGATCAGCTGGATCTTCTTGCCAGCCACGGTGTCACCGTTTTGTGCCATGTAGAGCTTGGCGGCAGCTTCAATCTGGCGGCCAGTCGTGGCCTGCTGGCCGGTCATCGGCAAGACCAAACCGATCTTGAAGACATTGTCTTGTGCCAGCACTGCCGTACCCGCCAGCGCCAAAGTGGCCAAGGCAGTGGCATGCAAAAAGTGACGTTTGTTCATGTGTTGTCTCCTAGAGGTTTTTCATTTCACACTGGCAGCAATATCGCGCTTAAACCGCGCTTGTGCAATCGCGATTCGGCTCACTTTGATATAGCATTTTGCAATAACCGGCGCTAGAAACCTCCTTTTTTTTGTGACTTCGACAGGGGGCGTGCCTCGCGCCGCCTTACGCAGCCTGCAATGCAGCCAGTTGCTGGCGCAGGTCGGCGTTTTCAGCCTCCAGTGCCGCGACGCGCTGTTGCAAAGCCTGCATTGGGGACACCGACGAATCCTCCATTTGGGGGGATGCCTGCGTGGCCAGATCTTCGCGCGCCGTACGTCGCGCTTCTCGCACCCGCTTGGCAGCCTGCTTCAGCTGCTCTTTGCCCGCGGCGACGGCCGCCACCTGCTCTTCGGCAGGCAGGGTGGCAACAGCCGCTGCGGCATTGATGGAGATCGCGCCGGCCTTGACGGCCGCGACCAGCTCTGGCGTGGCCTGCTTCTGGATCTTTTCAATCATCACCACCTGGCCACTGCTCAGACGGGCTGCCTTGGCGATGTCCTCGCGACTTTTCATGGCACTGGGGGCCGCCACATCGGGCGCAACGCCCTCATCCTGCGCTGACTCCACCACAGGCACCGCGGCAACACCAGGAGACTGCGCCCGGCGCTCCGCCAGAATTTCCCGTTTGCGCAATGCCAGCACACCGCGCTGAAAATCCGACACACTGCGCCGTCCGAGGTGCTGGTCAATCATCCAGAGATGCACATCCTCCAAAGACCGGAACAAACTGCTCTGCACCGTCTGGAATGGCAGGCCGTGTTTTTGGCAGATACCGTAACGATTGTGTCCGTCCACCAGAACATTGCCCCAGAGCACCAAGGCATCGCGACAACCTTCGGTCAGGATGCTGCGCTCCAATGCCGCATGTTCCTCCTCGGTAAGCGGGTCGATATAGGCTTTAAGCGATTCGTTGACAACAATATCCATGGGGTAGCAGCAAAGGGCAAAGGGTCTGAATTGTAGAGAGGCCCCTACGCCAGAGACACGTGGACCCGCGCCCCACGGTTACTTAGCACGACCCGTATTTTTTTATTCGCAACACGGGGCAAACAGCACGAAAACCGGGCTACAATCTGCCCCTCAGAAACGCGGGAATAGCTCAGTTGGTAGAGCGCAACCTTGCCAAGGTTGAGGTCGAGAGTTCGAGACTCTTTTCCCGCTCCAATTTTCGTGGCGCATCGTTCGCTAAACGTTGCGTCCATCTCCAAGTCGTGTGCCATTCGCTGCACACGCATTTGCGCCATAGCATGCATGGTGCGTCTCCCCATATTTTTTGATTGTGCACATGCCGCAGTGGCGTTGCTTGTCCATGGGACACGCGCGATGGCACGCCCCTCTGGCTAAGGGAGCAAATGCCGCTCTGCCAAGGTCTTGGCTATCGAGTCGGCCAACTCATGGGGCTCAAACTTGGCAACATAGGCATCCGCACCCACGCTGCTCGCGTGACCTTCACTCGCGGTTCCAGTCAATGAGGAATAAACGATCACCGGTATACCCGCGAAGCGTGCGTCCTGCTTGATATTGCGTGTCAGCGTAAATCCATCCATCTCTGGCATCTCCAGGTCCGTCAACACCAAAGCAACTTTGTCGCGCGCACGTTTGCCCTGGGCCACGGCTTCCGCTTGCAAGCTGATCAAGCGGTCCCAGACCTCACGCCCGTTTTTGAGTGCCACGAATTGAACCCCCATCGCCTTGAGGCTTTCCTCCACCAGCATGCGTGCGACCGCGGAATCTTCCGCCACCAACACAACGGTTCCCTCTGGCAAGCGGAGTTTCGCGAGGCTGGAGTTCTTGTCGGAGTTGTTGTGCCCACCGGGCAATACATCGCGCAGGATCTGCTCCACATCCAAGACTTGCGCCAAACGCGAGTCCGGCGCGTCACCATCAATGCGCGCGATTCCCGACAACAACACCGAACTGCTGCTGTCCGCCGCGAGCAAATGCCGCCACTCCAGCTGCACAATCTCGACGACCTCATCCACCAGGAAAGCCTGCGTGGTACGCGCAAACTCCGTGACCAGGACGATCTTGGAGTCGGTTTGCGGCACACATCCAGCCAACCCGGGCAGATCAATCACAGGAATCAATTGTCCACGCACGTTCGCAAGGCCCAAGGCATGTGCGGGCGCATTCACGATGGATGTGATGTGCGGTGCCACCACGATTTCACGCACCTTGAACACATTGATGCCAAACAGCTCGCGTTGCTTGGAGTCACTCGCCTCACCCAAGCGAAACAACAGCAACTCCAGGCGGCCACTGGCGTTCTGAGCTGCCACAGAATGGTTTTTATTCGTCGTTGGTGACATGTTCATGGCTATTCCCGAGTCAATATTTGGAGCAAGCCCAACCTCTGCGCAACGGCATCAGGTAGAGCTGGTTACGCAAACATTATTGCGCTGGGTTACCAGTGTTCGGGAATTTGCTGAAATCTTTCAGCAAAACTGCTTTACCTCAGAAAGCAGAAGACGCGTAGACTTTATATAAATCAACAACTTACGTTGCATTCAGCAGTGACAAGCCCGTCAAGGGACTGTCGCCCAAAGTCACACTGGTTTGGTGTGTTAGGGCCACAGGATGGATGCGCTTACGACTCACATAGCGATAGCGCACACAATTGAGCTGACAGCCCCCCCCTCTGTTTTAGACCCATCCACCGCCGAGGGCCCGAATCAGCCCCACCGTCGCCACATATTGCGCCGACTTGACCTGCAAAGCCTGACGGCGATTGCGCAATTCGTTGCGTTGCGCATCCAACAGCTCCAACTGGCTGACCAAGCCATTCCGGTAGCGTGAGCCAGACAACGCGGTTGCACGGTGGCTGGAAGCTACGGAGCGGGATTGCGCTTCGGACTGGTCTGCCAACAGGCGCAGGGTCGCTAGCTGATCTTCTACGTCGCGGAAAGCGACAAGCACCTGTTCGCGATAGTTGGCCAGCGCAATACGCAGATCTGCGTTGGCGCCCTGCACACTAGCCTCGCGTCGGCCGCCGTCGAAGATGGGCAGCGACAGCAGCGCACCCGCGACCCAGGCCTGGCTCGATAGTTTGAACAAATCCTGGATATCGGGCGCGGCATAACCACCATTGCCCGTCAGTGAGAACGTCGGAAACCACGCGGCCTTGGCCACGCCCACCCGCGCCTGCGCTGCCTCTATGGTGTTTTGTGCAGCGGCGATGTCGGGTCTACGCGTCAGTACCGTGCTGGGCACGCCAGCCGGGATAGCCGGCAAGGCGGCCGACCAGGGGGTGGACGCAAGTGTGAAGTTGGACGCAACCTCACCCACCAGCACGGCCAATGCATGTTCCAGCACCGCGCGGCGCTGGTCCAACGCCAGAGCTTCAGACTCTGTAGACGCGGCCTCACTGCGCACACGGGCCACATCCAGCTCGGCCACATCCCCCTCCCTAAAGCGCACTTCCGTCAGGCGCAGCGTATTCTGGTAGGCCTGCAGCGTGCTGCGTACCAGCTCCCTCTCGGCATCCAGCGCGCGCAGGCTCAGATAGGTTTGCGCGACATCGACCTGCACCAACAGTTGGGTGCTGCGCAGCAAGGCTTCGCGTGCACTGGCATCCAGCGACGCGGCATTGGCTGCACCGGAGAGTTTGCCGAACAGGTCCACCTCATACGACAGGTTGGCGCCCGCACTCACCACCGTTTGTGCGACGTTGTTGGTCGAGGCATTGAGCTGGCGTGTGGCGCCTGCGCCAATCCCGAGCTGTGGAAAGCGATTAGCGTCCACCTGACCCGCGAGCGCGCGTGCCTGCGCCAATCGACCTGCAGCAACCTGCACGCTGTTGTTGTTGCCATTGGCCTCAGCGATCAAGCCATCAAGTACGGGGTCCGCAAAGACGGTCCACCACATGCCTTGCGCCTGAGAAGCCGCCGTGCTTACCGTCACCGCAGTTGTGACTTCCTTGAATGCTGCGGGCGCGGCGGGCACTTGCGATGTGTCAACGATGGCAGAGCTCGCGCAACCGGCTAGGACCAGAGCCACGGCGAGGGGCAAAAGGCTGGAGCGCAATGGTGCGCGCAGCTTGGAATACGTGTGGTTCATTGTGAACTCTTTCTATCTTTCAATGGGGTCGTTTTTGCTATTCATGCAATTTGAGGGGCGCCGCAGGTTGCGCGTGCAAGGCACCGCCGCCAGAGCCGATGGCATCCGCAATGTGCGGTACGTCTCCATGCAGCTTGAGTGGGCGATTGCCCGCCATGGCACGGAGGGCGACGTAGAACACGGGTGTCAGGAAGAGACCAAACGCCGTCACGCCAATCATTCCGGAGAACACCGCCACGCCCATGGCAGAGCGCATCTCCGCCCCCGCACCGGTGGACAGCACCAGAGGCAGCACGCCCATCACAAACGCCAGTGAGGTCATCAGGATAGGACGCAGGCGCAAACGGCTGGCCTCAATCGCGGCCTGCAGCGGCGTACGGCCGGCAAATTCCAGCTCTCGGGCGAACTCGACAATCAGAATCGCGTTCTTCGCCGATAAGCCCACCAGCACCATCAATCCGATCTGCGTAAAGACGTTGTTCTCGCCACCGGATATCCACACGCCGGTCATCGCCGCCAGCAGGCCCATGGGCACGATCAGGATGATGGCGATCGGCAGCGTCAGGCTTTCGTACTGCGCGGCCAGCACCAGAAAGACCAGCAGAATCGCCAGCGGGAACACCAGCACGGCCGAATTGCCCGCCAGAATTTCCTGGTAGGTCAGTTCGGTCCATTCAAAACTAATGCCCTTGGGCAGAGTCTCGGCAGCGATGCGTTCAATGGCGGCTTGTGCCTGGCCCGATGAATAGCCGGGGGCCGGGCCACCACTCACGTCTGCGGACAAGTAGCCGTTGTAGCGCATCGCACGCTCGGGGCCGAAACTGGATTGCACCTTCATCAAGGCCGACAGTGGCACCATCTCACCGGTAGTGGAGCGGACCTTGAGCAGGCCCACGTCTTCGGCACGTGCACGGTAGGCCGCATCGGCCTGCACCCGCACGCTGTAGGTGCGGCCAAACTTGTTGAAGTCGTTGGCGTACAGGCTGCCCAGGTAGATCTGCATGGTGTCAAAAATATCGGTCACCGGCACATTGAGTTGGCGTGCCTTGGCGCGGTCGATATCGGCATACAGCTGCGGCACGTTGACCTGCCAACTCGTGAAGGCGCCAGCCAGTTCGGGGGCCTGGTAGACCTTGCCCATGAAGGCCTTCACGGCCGCGTCCATGGCGTCGTAGCCCAGCGATGCCCGGTCTTCCAGTTGCAGCTTGAAGCCACCGGTCGTTCCCAGACCTTCCACGGGTGGCGGCGGGAACATCACGATGAAGGCGTCCTGAATGCCGCCGAATGCCTGGTTCAACTGACCGGCGACGGCGCCGCCACTCTGGTCCTTGTGCGTGCGTTCTGCAAACGGCTTGAGCGTGGCAAACACGATGCCGGAGTTGGAGCTGTTGGTGAAGCCGTTGATCGACAAGCCGGGGAAGGCGATGGCGTCTTCCACGTTGGGGTTCTTCTTCATGATGTCGCCCATACGCTGAATCACGTCTTCGGTGCGGTCCAGCGTGGCACCGTCGGGCAGCTGCGCAAAGCCGATCAGATACTGTTTGTCCTGCGAAGGCACAAAGCCGCCCGGCACCAGCTGGAAAATGCCGACCGTGGCAGCGGCCAGCACCAGGTACACGGCCAGCATGGCCGTCTTGCGCGAGATGGCAGTTCTGACACCGCTGCTGTAGCCATGGGCGCCACGGCTGAACAGGCGGTTGAAGGCGGCGAAGAAGCGGCCAAAGACCTTGTCCATGCCGCGTGTCAGCGCGTCCTTGGGCGCATCGTGGCCTTTGAGCAGCAAGGCGGCCAGCGCGGGCGACAACGTCAGCGAGTTGATGGCCGAGATCACGGTGGAGATCGCTATCGTCACCGCAAACTGGCGGTAGAACTGCCCGGTCAGGCCACTGATAAAAGCCAGAGGCACAAACACGGCGACCAGCACCAGCGCAATCGCGATGATGGGGCCCGACACCTCGCGCATGGCGCGGTAGGTGGCTTCACGCGGGCTCAGGCCGTCACCGATGTTGCGCTCGACGTTTTCGACCACCACGATGGCATCGTCAACCACGATCCCGATGGCAAGCACCAGACCGAACAGGCTCAGCGCGTTGATGGAAAAACCGAGCATATCCAGCACGGCAAACGTGCCCACCACCGAGACCGGTACGGCCAGCAGCGGAATGATGGAGGCGCGCCAGGTCTGCAAAAACAGGATGACGACCAGTACCACCAGCACAATCGCTTCCAGCAGGGTGTGGATCACCGAGCTGATGGAGGCCCGCACAAACTGCGTGGGGTCGTAGGCGATGCGGTACTCCACACCTTCGGGCATGCTCTTGGACAGCTCATCCATGGCCTGGCGCACGCCATCGGAAATTTCCAGCGAATTGGAGCCTGGTGCCTGGAACACCCCCATGCCAACCGCCTGCTTGTTGTTCAGCAGCGAACGCAGCGCGTAGTCGGCAGCACCGAGTTCCAGCCGCGCAATGTCACGCAGCCGGGTGATAGCGCCATCCGCACCGGTCTTGACGATGATGTCGCCAAACTCTTCCTCGTTCTGCAAACGGCCTTGTGCGTTGATGGAGAGCTGCATGTCCACACCCGCCAAACCCGGCGATGCGCCAACCACACCGGCTGCAGCTTGTACGTTCTGCCCACGGATGGCGGCCACCACATCGCTGGCGGAGAGGCCGCGCTGCGCGACCTTTTGCGGATCCAGCCAGACGCGCATCGAGTAGTCACCGCCACCGAAGACCTGCACCTGCCCCACGCCTTGAATGCGGGCCAGGCGGTCTTTGACATTCAGCACCGCGTAGTTGCGCAGGTAGTTGATGTCGTAACGGTCATTGGGCGACACCAGGTGCACCACCATCGTGATGTTGGGCGAGCTCTTCACGGTACTCACCCCCAGACGGCGCACCTCTTCAGGCAGGCGCGGCTCGGCCTGCGAGACGCGGTTTTGCACCATCTGTTGCGCCTTGTCCGGGTCGGTGCCCAGCTTGAAGGTCACGGCCAGCGTCATCACGCCATCGGTGGTGGCCTGGCTGTTCATGTAAAGCATGCCTTCGACGCCGTTGATGGACTCTTCCAGCGGCGTGGCCACGGTTTCGGCAATCACCTTGGGATTGGCACCGGGGTACTGGGCCCGCACCACGACGGTGGGCGGTGCGACTTCCGGGTATTCGGAGATCGGCAAACCACGCAGCGCGACGAGGCCGGCGATCAGCATCAGCAGCGACAGCACGCCGGCAAAGATCGGCCGGTCAATAAAAAATTTGGACAGATTCATGAGAGTTCTTCTTGTTGGCTAAAACGGAGCGTGGCAGCGCCGGATTTACTTCTGCACGACCTGGACGGGCTTGCCGCCACCAGCGGTATCGGCCTTGGCCGTCATCTCGACCACCTCGGGTGCAACCAGCGCGCCGGGGCGGATGCGCTGCAGGCCATTAACGACAATGCGTTCGTTGGCTTCCAAACCGCTCTTGATGACGCGCAGGCCATTGACCGACGCGCCCAATGTCACTTCGCGGTAGGCGACCTTGTTGTCCGCGCCGACGACCATCACAAATTTCTTGTTCTGGTCCGTGCCGACCGCGCGCTCGCTGATCAGCAGTGCCGTGGCTTTCGTGGCCTGGCCCATGCGGATGCGTGCAAACTGGCCGGGCATGAGCTGGCCGTCCTTGTTATCGAACACCGCGCGGGCGCGCACCGTTCCGCTTTTGGCATCGACCTGGTTGTCGACCAGTTGCAGCTTGCCGGCGAACGGTGTGTCGCTGCTGGCGGAGGTGCCCATCTGCACCGGGATGCGGTCCAGCTTGCGGTCGCCGCCGGCGTTCACTTCGCGCAAGGCCTTGGCCACGACTTGCTCATCGGCATCGAAGCTGGCGTAGATGGGGCTGACGGAGACCAGCGTGGTCAACACCGGTGCTCCCGGGCCTGCAGCCACCAGGTTGCCCACGGTCAGCTCCAGCTTGCCCACGCGGCCCGACACGGGTGCACGGACTTGCGTGTAGTCCAGGCTGAGTTGCGCCGTTTGCAGTGCGGCTTGCGCGGCACGCAGATTGGCGTCGGCCTCGCGCTGGCCGTTGCCGCGCTCTTCCATGTCGCGCCTGGAAATCGCCTGCTCGTTCCACAGGCGTTGCGCGCGCTCCTGTTCACCCTTGGCCTGCGCAGCCTTGGCCTGTGCGGCAGCGACCTGCGCTTCCGCGCGCTGCACGTCTAGGGCGTAGGGTGCTGGGTCAATCGTCAACAGCAGCTCGCCTTTTTTGACGAGGGCACCTTCGCGAAAGTGCACCGCCTGCAGCGTGCCGGCCACCCGGGGTCGGATGTCCACGCGTTCGACGGCTTCCAGTCGGCCGGAGAACTCTTCCCAGGCGACAACCTCGCTTTGCACCACGGTGGCAACGGACACCGGCGTGGCCGGCGCTTGGGCCGCGGGTTGTGCGCTGGTACTGGTGGTACCAAAGATGGCAGCGGCGCCGCCGGTCAGTGCCAGTACGGCGGCGGCAATGGCCAGCAGGCGGCGGTTGGAGAGGTGAAGACGGATGGCTTGCATGATGGTCAGGTCCTTGAAAAATTAGAGAGTGGTCAATGGAGTTGGGGATTTGGTGAATGGGCGGAAGAAGTCCTGGAACTGTTGTTGCAGGCCGGTGGACCAGGCGGCTTTGTTGCAGGCCTCATCAGCGCGGTGCAGATAGCTCGCAGGCCAGTGGGTCGGGCCAGGCAGCACGGCCGCATGCACCAGGCGGCCAAACACCCGCAGACGGTCTGCATAGGCCAGGGCTTCGTCTCGCAGTGGATCGTCCTGTGCCGTCAGCAACAGAGTCGGCGGCAGGCTGTTGAGGCGCAGCGCATTGCCGGGCGCGGCGTAGGGGTGGGCGGCGTTGTCCACACGTGCGAGGTACTGGTTCCAACCATCCGTCCAGGTGCAGCCGACCGGGCCGGCATCGGCACTGCGCAATGACGCGGTCGCCATGCACGGATCCAGCATCGGTGACAGCAGAATCTGCCCGGCCAATGCGGGCGCATGTCGGTCACGCGCCATCAGCGCGACCGCTGCGGCCAGATTGCCTCCCGCCTCTTCGCCAGCCACAAAAACCGGCGCATCTTTGCCGGCCAGCCGTTGCCGATTCTTGAACGCCCAGACCAGAGCCGCATAGCCGGTCTCTATGGCCTTGGGAAATGGATTAGCTGGAGCAAGGGGGTAGTCCAGCGACACCACGAACGCGCCAGACGCCGCCAGCAAGCGTGGCACGCAGCTCCCCTCTTCCAGCGATCCGGCTACAAAAGCCCCGGCGTGAAAGTGCACCACCAGCGGCATGGGGCCTGCAGCCACCGGAGCCTGCTGGCCATAGAGGCGCACCGTCAGCAGCGGGCTGTCCGGCGGGGTCAGACCAATATTGATCTGTTTTTCGACCCAGGCCGTGCCCGTGGGGGCGGTTGCGACGGCGGGTTTTTGAAGGCTGTGCATCTTGCCAAGCCAGGAAACGGCTTCAATTTGTTGCGATGCAGCAGAATGTAGGGCGTATGGTCAGCGAAATAAATAGCATTCATGAGTAAACTTTGTTTCATGGGTGAAACAATAAAATCACCCCCACAGTGAAGCGGCAGGATTTTTATGGACAAGTTTTCAGCCATGCAGGCTTTTGTACGGGTCGTGGAAGCGGGCACTTTTACCAAGGCCGCCGACTCCATGGGAGTGCCCAAACCCTCGGTGACCCGCTTGATCCAGGACCTGGAAAGAGAGCTGGACACCAAGTTGCTCAACCGCACCACCCGCATGGTCACGGTCACTGTGGACGGCGCCGCGTATTACGAACAGGCCAGCCGTTTGCTGAGTGAGGTTCAGGAGCTCGAATCAAGCATGTCACGCGCTAAGGCCAACCCACGCGGCAAGCTGAAGGTCGACGTGCCCTCGTCGCTGGGCCTGGCCATCATCATTCCTGCGTTGCCGGATTTTTATGTCCGCTACCCCGACATCCAGCTCGACCTGGGCGTGAGCGACCGGCCGATCGACATCATTGCCGAGAATGTAGACTGCGTGGTGCGCGGTGGCGAGATCACCGACCAGTCGCTGGTGGCTAGGCGCATCGGTGAGTTCTACATGATGACCTGCGCATCGCCTGAGTACCTGAAGCGCCACGGTACGCCGCAGCACCCGAGTGAGTTGGAAACCACGCACCAGATGATCCGGTACGCCTCACCGCGCGACGGCAAGCTGTATGCGTTCACCCTGCACAGCGAAAAGGGCTCGGTGGAGATCCATGGCAAACACAAGCTCTCGGTCAACGACTCCAACGCGGGCGTGACAGCAGCCCTTGCCGGCCTGGGCGTGCTCTACACCGCTACCTTCCTGATCCAGGACCACATCAGCAACGGCACGCTGGAGCCCCTGTTTACTGGTTGGTGCACAGAAGCAAAGCCCATCTACGTGGTCTACCCACCCAATCGCCACCTGAGCAACAAGGTGCGTGTGTTTGTGGACTGGATTGCGGAGCTATTCGCCAAGCACGATCTGATTCAGCGCAAGAGTACCTTGCCAGAGGCGATGTGCAAGGGTTGGGGGGAGCCGAGCGTGCCCACGTTAGTGGGTGATGTTGAAAACGCAGTGGCAAGAGAAGTCTTTGAAGCGGCTGCCGATGTATAGCGCACCCACATTCAATGCAAATCAGACATCGCCGTGGCGATTTTTAGAGACGCAGCAAGCGGCCCTATAGCGAGCAGCCACACAAGACGGCAACAGGCGGGCTACTTCTGGGCTACAAACAAAAAAGGCTCACCGAAGTGAGCCTTTGCTGTCGTGGAATCCCACGTGTCTATTGGTTGCGGAGGCTAGATTTGAACTAACGACCTTTGGGTTATGAGCCCAACGAGCTACCAGGCTGCTCCACTCCGCGTCAAGACTTGAATTATAACCTATTCTGCTGCCGCTGCTGAAGAAACTTCAGAAACTTCTTCAGCGCGGTCCACCAATTCGACCAAGGCCATGGGCGCATTGTCACCCACGCGGAAGCCCATCTTCAGGATGCGGGTATAGCCACCGGGGCGGGCCTTGAAACGGGGACCCAGCACGTCAAACAACTTAGTCACGCTGTCGCGGTCGCGCAGGCGATCAAAGGCCAAACGGCGGTTGGCCACAGTGGCTTCTTTGGCCAAAGTAATCATGGGCTCCACAACGCGGCGCAACTCCTTGGCTTTGGGTACTGTGGTTTTGATGACTTCGTGTTCGATCAACGAGTTCATCATGTTGCGCAGCATTGCCAGGCGGTGCGAGCTTGTGCGATTGAGTTTACGTAGTCCGTGTCCGTGACGCATGGTAATTTTCCTTCAGTTTTATTAACGGGCAGCCGGATCAGGTACTGCCCGTGGCACGGAACCCCATGGGGGTTCGATTTGGTTTAACGCTTTTCCAGGGAAGCGGGAGGCCAGCTTTCCAGCTTCATTCCCAATGTCAAACCGCGAGAGGCCAACACTTCCTTGATTTCGTTGAGCGACTTGCGACCCAGGTTGGGAGTCTTGAGCAACTCGTTCTCGGTGCGCTGAATCAGGTCACCGATGTAATAGATGTTTTCGGCCTTCAGGCAGTTGGCGGAACGCACGGTCAATTCCAGCTCGTCCACGGGGCGCAGCAGAATCGGATCGAACTGCGTGTTGCCGCGCGGTGCAGGAGAGTCGAACGCAGCCAACTCGCTGCCTTCCAGCTGTGCAAACACAGCTAGCTGCTCCACCAGGATCTTGGCCGATGCGCGCACCGCGTCTTCAGCAGACACGGCACCATTGGTTTCGATCTCGACGACCAGCTTGTCCAAGTCGGTACGTTGTTCAACGCGCGCACTTTCCACTGTGTAGCTCACGCGCTTCACGGGAGAGAACGATGCGTCCAAAACGATGCGACCAATGGACTTGTTGGGTTCATCGGCGTAACGGCGCATGCTGCCGGGCACATAGCCGCGGCCTTTTTCAACCTTGATCTGCATGTCCAGTTTGCCGCCATGCGACAGCGTGGCAATCACGTGCTCAGGGTTGATGATTTCAACATCATGCGGAGTCTGGATGTCTGCGGCGGTCACAACACCGTCGGAGTCCTTGCGCAAGCTCAAGGTCACTTCTTCGCGGTTGTGGAGCTTGAACACCACACCCTTGAGGTTCAGAAGAATGTTCACGACATCTTCCTGCACACCGTCGATCGAAGAGTACTCATGCAGCACACCTGCGATGGTCACTTCGGTTGCTGCAAATCCAGGCATGGAAGACAAGAGCACACGCCGCAGGGCATTGCCAAGCGTATGGCCGTAGCCACGCTCAAACGGCTCCAGAGCGACTTTGGCGCGATTGACACCGGTCTGTTCAACGCTGATGGACTTGGGCTTCAGCAAACTATTTTGCATTCAAACTTCCTCTCAATACCCCCGACTCGTTACGTCAGTAAGGCTGGTGAAGCACCTACATCGCGGGACCCGCGACGTAGGAACGATTTCAACGACTCAGATGCTATTAGCGCGAATACAGTTCGACGATCAACGATTCGTTGATGTCGGCACCGAATTGGTCACGGTCGGGAACTGCCTTGAAAGTGCCTTCTGCCTTTTCGATGCTGACTTCCACCCAAGCAGGCATGCCGACTTGTTGGGCCAACTGCAGGGCTTCGACAATGCGGTTCTGCTTCTTAGACTTGTCGCGCACGGCGATCACGTCACCAGCCTTGACCATGTACGAAGGAATGTTCACGGATTGGCCGTTCACAGTCAGCGCCTTGTGGGAGACCAATTGGCGTGCTTCGGCACGTGTGGAGCCAAAGCCCATGCGGTACACCACGTTGTCCAGACGCGATTCCAGCAGGAACATCAGGTTGGCACCGGTGTTGCCCTTGCGGCGGTCGGCTTCTGCAAAGTAGCGACGGAACTGACGCTCCAGCACGCCGTACATGCGTTTGACTTTTTGCTTTTCGCGCAGTTGCAGGCCGTAGTCGGAGGTACGGGCACCCGAAGTGCGTCCGTGCTGACCTGGCTTGGAGTCGAATTTGGCCTTGTCACCAATGGAGCGACGTGCGCTCTTCAGGAACAGGTCCGTGCCTTCGCGGCGGGAGAGTTTGGCCTTGGGGCCGAGATAGCGTGCCACTTGAACTTCCTTTTATGTCATCTGCCGCATACAAATGCGGGAGCCGTCAACGGAAGTTGACGGCGGTGGGCTTGTTGATAAATTAAATGCGGCGGCGCTTTTGAGGGCGGCAACCGTTGTGCGGCACGGGCGTCACATCAGCAATCATGTTGATGCGAATACCCAGTGCTGCCAAGGCGCGAACCGAGGATTCGCGACCAGGACCGGGGCCTTTGATCTCGACGTCGAGGTTCTTGATACCTTGCTCCAAGGCTGCTCGTCCAGCCACTTCGGATGCTACCTGGGCAGCAAACGGTGTGGATTTACGCGAACCCTTGAAACCTTGACCACCGGAAGAAGCCCAGGACAAAGCATTTCCTTGGCGATCGGTGATGGTAATGATGGTGTTGTTAAACGACGCATGCACGTGTGCGATACCGTCCGCAACGTTCTTGCGAACCTTCTTGCGAACACGCTGTGCAGCGCTATTGGAGGGAGCTTTTGCCATGTTGGTTTATCCCAATTATTTCTTCAAGGACGCAGCAGCCTTACGCGGGCCTTTGCGGGTACGTGCGTTCGTGCGAGTGCGTTGCCCACGCATGGGCAAGCCACGACGATGGCGGAAGCCGCGATAGCAACCAATATCCATCAAACGCTTGATGTTCATGGTTGTTTCACGACGCAAATCACCCTCAATTGTAAACTGAGCGATTTGGTCGCGAATTTTCTCCAAATCACCATCAGTCAAGTCTTTGACTTTTTTGGAGTAAGCAATGCCGCAAGCTTCGCAAATTTTGCGTGCGCGGGTGCGACCGATGCCAAAAATAGCTGTCAAGCCAATTTCGGAATGCTGATGCGGCGGAATGTTGATGCCAGCGATACGTGCCATTTTCGTCCTCTAAAACTCTTGCAATTAACCCTGACGCTGCTTGTGACGTGGATCTGTACAGATCACACGCACAACGCCCTTGCGACGGATAATTTTGCAGTTACGGCAAATTTTCTTGACCGAAGCCGAAACTTTCATATTTCTCTCCTAAAACTCTTCGCCCCGTTCCGACTTTGAATCGCGCGGAACATGCGCTGTTACTTTCGTTCTAAACACAATGTGCACACGATAGAAACCGTGCGACTTGATCTATCTTCAAGAAGCCTTGAAGTTCGCCTTCTTTAGCAGTGACTCATATTGCTGCGACATCATGTAGTTCTGAACTTGAGCCATGAAATCCATGGTTACCACCACAATGATCAATAGCGAAGTGCCACCGAAGTAGAACGGAACGTTGTACTTCAAGATCAAAAACTCGGGCAACAGACATACAAAGGTGATGTAAATCGCACCAGCCAATGTCAGGCGGAGCAGTATTTTATCGATGTATTTGGCTGTCTGATCACCAGGCCGAATTCCCGGGATGAACGCGCCGCTCTTTTTCAAGTTATCGGCAGTCTCACGGCTGTTAAAGACCAAGGCCGTGTAGAAAAAACAAAAAAATACAATCGCCGCCGCGTACAACATCACATAGACCGGCTGACCTGGACTCAGTGTGCTGGAGATATCTTTTAGCCAGCGCATGGAGTCTCCGGCACTGAACCAATTTGCAATGGTTGCAGGCAGCAAGATGATCGACGAAGCAAAGATCGGAGGAATCACGCCCGCCATATTGAGCTTCAAGGGCAGATGAGACGACTGTCCACCATAGACCTTGTTACCCACCTGGCGACGCGCATAGTTCACCAATATCTTGCGTTGACCACGCTCAACAAATACTACAAAGTAGGTAACCAACGCTACCAAAACAACGATCAACAACGCCACGATGATGCTCATCGAACCGGTGCGAACCAACTCCAACAAACCACCCACAGCATTGGGCAGACCTGCAGCAATACCGCCAAAGATCAGAATCGAAATTCCGTTGCCCAAACCGCGCTCAGTAATCTGCTCGCCCAACCACATCAAAAACATGGTACCGGCGGTCAAGGTCACAACTGTCGTCATCCGGAAGCCGAAGCCAGGGGCAATAACCAAGCCAGCAGAAGCCTCCAGCGCCATGGCAATACCCAAGGATTGGAACAGTGCCAAACCAAGCGTTCCATAGCGGGTGTACTGCGTAATCTTACGACGGCCTGCTTCGCCTTCTTTCTTCAGTTGCTCAAACGCCGGCAAGACGTATGTCAACAACTGCATCACGATGGAGGCCGAAATGTACGGCATGATCCCCAGCGCAAAAATCGTAAAGCGAGAAAGCGCACCACCAGAGAACATATTGAACAAGCTCAATATGCCGCCTTGCTGACCCTTGAACAGCTGCTGGAGCTGCGCAGGATCAATGCCAGGCACAGGAATGTGTGCGCCCAGGCGGTAAACCACCAGAGCGAGCAGCAAAAAGACAAGTCGACGACGCAAGTCGCCGAACTTACCTGTTTTTGCTGTGTGAGCCGCGTTTGTTGCCACTTGCTAACTTTCGCCTAAGCAAACTTACGCAACGCTTCCGCCAGCTGCTTCAATCGCAGCTTTGGCACCAGCGGTTGCACCAATACCATTGAGCTTGACAGCCTTGGCAATCGCGCCGGTATTGATGACCTTCACGACCTTGGCCAATTGACCTACGAGACCTGCTTGCTTAAGCGACAACAGATCCACTTCAGCCGCGCCCAGCGCTTCCAGAGCCGTCAAGGTGATTTCTGCATTGAACTGCAGCAAGTGCGACTTGAAGCCACGCTTGGGCAAACGACGATGCATAGGCATCTGACCGCCTTCAAAGCCAACCTTGTGGTAGCCGCCCGAACGGGACTTTTGACCTTTGTGACCACGGCCGGCGGTTTTACCCAGACCGGAACCGATACCACGGCCGACGCGACGCTTCGCGTGCTTTGCACCCTCTGCGGGCTTGATGTTATTGAGTTCCATCATCAACCTTTAGAGCACTTTGACCAGGTAGCTGATCTTGTTGATCATTCCGCGCACAGCCGGTGTGTCTTGCAACTCACTGGTACTGTTGAGCTTGCGCAGACCCAAACCACGCACAGTTGCACGGTGGGATTCTTTTGTACCAATTGGGCTACGCACCAATTGGATCTTCACAGTTTGTTGTGTTGTCATTTTGAATTCCTCGATTAGGCGAAGATTTCTTCAACAGTCTTGCCGCGTTTGGCTGCAACTTCCGACGGTGTTGTAGACACAGACAGGGCATCCAAAGTGGCACGAACCATGTTGTAGGGGTTGGAAGAACCATGGCTCTTGGCCACGATGTCAGTAATACCAACCACTTCAAACACTGCGCGCATAGGACCGCCAGCGATGATGCCGGTACCCTTGGGAGCTGGCGCCATCATGACACTGGCCGCGCCGTGGTGGCCCATCACTTTGTGGTGAATGGTGCCGTTTTTCAAGGAGACCTTGAGCATGTTGCGACGGGCCTCTTCCATAGCCTTCTGCACTGCTGCAGGGACTTCTTTGGATTTGCCTTTACCCATACCAATGCGACCATCGCCATCACCCACCACGGTCAAAGCAGCGAAACCGAGAATACGGCCGCCCTTTACCACTTTGGTGACGCGATTGATCGCGATCATCTTCTCGCGCAGACCGTCCTCAGGACCCTCGGCCTTACCTTGCATTTTTGCTTGAACTTTAGCCATCTTTATTTCCGATCTGCTTAGAACTGCAAGCCAGCTTCACGCGCGGCATCTGCCAACGCCTTGACGCGACCATGGTAGGCGAATCCGGAGCGATCGAACGCGACCTTCTCCACACCCACTGCCTTGGCTTTTTCAGCCACGCGCTTGCCAATGATCTGGGCTGCGGCGACGTTGCCGCCCTTGCCTGCTGCACCCAGGGACTTGCGCACTTCTGCTTCTGCAGTGGATGCACTTGCCAGCACCTTGCCGCCGTCGCCAGAGATAACGCTGGCGTAGATGTGCAGATTGGTGCGTGTCACTGTCAAACGTGCCACGCCTTGCGTTGCAATGCGGATACGGGTTTGACGGGCTCTGCGAAGACGCTGCTCTTTTTTGGTCAACATGTTGCAGCTCCTTATTTCTTCTTGGTTTCTTTGATCGTGATCTTCTCATCCGCATAGCGGATGCCCTTGCCCTTGTAAGGCTCAGGAGGACGAATCGCACGAATCTCGGCTGCAATCTGGCCAACACGTTGGCGATCAGCACCCTTGATCAAGATTTCGGTGGGCGTGGGGGTAGCCACGGTGATACCAACAGGCATATCCAGGTTGACTGGGTGGGAGTACCCCACAGCCAAGTTCAACTTGTTGCCGGACGCTTGTGCTTTGTAACCCACACCAATCAGGGTCAGCTTGCGCTCAAAACCCTTGGTCACACCAACCACCATGTTGTTGACCAACTGGCGGAAAGTACCGGTCATTGCGTCAGCTTCACGGGATTCATTGGCGGGCTGGAAGCTGAGCTTGCCAGCGTCATTAGCGATTTTCACCAGGCTGTTTTGAGCCAACTGCAGAGAGCCGCCAGTACCCTTCACGCTGATTTGATCAGCCTTGATGGACACCTCGACACCCGCAGGGATGGTGACAGGAAGTTTGCCTACACGGGACATTGTTTATTACTCCTCAATGTAGTGTTAAGCGACGTAGCACAGCACTTCGCCACCGACACCGGAGGCACGCGCTTTGCGATCAGTCATAACACCCTTGGGGGTGGTCACGATAGCGACACCGAGTCCATTTTGGACTTGCGGAATTGCTTCGCTACCACGGTACACGCGCAGGCCGGGACGGCTTACACGCTCAATACGTTCGATCACTGGGCGACCGGCGTAATATTTCAAGGCGATTTCGAGTTCAGCCTTTCCACCTTCGGTAGAAACTTTGAAGCCGTCAATGTAGCCTTCGTCTTTCAACACTTGGGCAATGGCAATCTTCACTTTGGAAGAAGGCACCGAGACAGTCGTCTTGGCAACCATTTGTGCATTGCGAATGCGTGTCAACAGGTCGGCGATGGGATCACTCATACTCATGTTCAGTTCTCCTATCGCTTACCAGCTGGCCTTGACAATGCCGGGAATCTCACCGGCAAAAGCCATTTCACGGATCTTCGCACGAGCCAGACCGAAGTGCTGGAACGTTCCACGGGGACGACCCGTAATGGAGCAGCGGTTACGCTGGCGTGTGGGGTTTGCGTTGCGGGGCAACTTTTGCAGACCCAAACGGGCTGCTGCGCGCTCTTCGTCAGAACGCTTTGCATCACCTGCGACAGCCTTCAGTTCCGCGTATTTCTTCGCGTACTTGGCAGCCAGCTGATCACGCTTCAGCTCGCGCTGGATTAAAGCCATTTTTGCCATAGGTGACCTCAGTTCTTGAACGGAAAGCGGAAACCAGCGAGCAGCGCCTTGCACTCTTCGTCGGTCTTGGCCGTTGTGGTGATACTGATATTGAGGCCGCGCAAGGCATCAACCTTGTCGTATTCAATTTCAGGAAAAATGATCTGCTCTTTGACGCCGATGTTGTAGTTACCACGGCCATCGAACGCACGACCAGAAATACCACGGAAGTCGCGAACACGGGGCAAAGCCACCGTCACGAAACGATCCAGGAATTCATACATCTGAACGCCACGCAAAGTCACCATGCAGCCAATAGCCTGGTTTTCGCGGATTTTGAAACCAGCGATAGCTTTCTTGGACTTGGTCACCACAGGCTTTTGGCCTGCAATTTTGGTCAGGTCGCTGACAGCGTTATCCATAACCTTCTTGTCGGCAACCGCTTCGCTCACACCCATGTTCAGAGTGATCTTGGTCAAACGGGGCACTTGCATGGGCGAGGTGTAGCCAAACTTGGCTGTCAGCTCAGCTGCCACTTTTTCGCGGTAGTGTTGTTGGAGACGTGCCATGGTTATGCCACCTTGATTTCTTCGCCGCTGGATTTGTAAACGCGAACACGCTTACCATCCGCCAGCACCTTGATACCAACACGGTCAGCCTTGCCAGTCGCAGCATTGAAGATTGCCACGTTGGATTGGTGAATGGGCATGGTCTTTTCAACGATGCCGCCGGTTGTGCCCTTCATGGGATTTGGCTTGGTGTGTTTTTTCACCAAGTTAATACCATCAACGACCACGTG